>ERZ779645.200-NODE-200-length-39357-cov-5.084830_pt1 | contig 39357 bp, 31 predicted proteins | sample MGYA00511103_ERZ779645 | MGnify/ENA primary metagenome ERZ779645 (study PRJEB29588, sample SAMEA2158521) | human gut metagenome | biome: human gut; feature: human-associated habitat; material: faeces | place: Denmark | collected 2008/2010 ...
TTTTCCCGTTTACCGAAAGTTCTGTAGGAATTGCATTTGACATATAATCGCCTCATATACTTCATAAGTTATAGAATAAATATATCATATTGCAGATATTTAAATCAATAACTTAAACCGAATTTTATAATTATTTGACAAAGTATTCTGTCAAAACATAATTTATTACAGTTTTTAATAAAGACTCAAAAAATCACCGTAAAGCAAAAACTTTACGGTGATTTTTTCTGCGCACAGAAACGCGTATATTATGTTAATTTCAAAACTTTCAGGCTCTTGCCTTAAGGGCAACACGCTTAATTTTTCCGCTTACAGTCTTTGGCATTTCATCGGTAAATTCAATGTACTGAATCCACTTATATGATGCAAGACGCTTGTTTGAAAATCCTTTAATTTCATTTACAAGATTTTTGTCCGCTTCGCAGCCGTCAACGGTTTTAATAATTGCCTTGATTGCCTGTCCACGGCTATCATCGGGAACACCGATTACTGCACACTCAAGCACGGCGGGGTGTTTCATAAGCACATTTTCAATTTCAAACGGGCCTACTCTGTATCCTCTTGTTTTTATAAGGTCATCGGCTCTGCCGACATACCAAAAATAGCCGTCCTCGTCCATATATGCGGTATCGTTTGTGTGGTACATTCCGTTTCTCCACGCATATTGGTACATCTGCTCGTCACCTATGTAGCCTGTAAATATACCGTACTGCTTTCTGTCTTTTGGCGGAACAACTACTATTTCGCCTGTTTCGCCCTGCTTTACTTCATCGCCGTTGCTGTCAACAAGTTTTATATTATACATAGGGCTTGGTTTTCCGATTGAACCCGTTTTGCCGTGAGTACCGTTGAGATTTGCAATGAGCAATGTGGTTTCACTCTGACCGTAACCCTCCATCGGATGAAGTCCTGTTTGTTGATATACAGCCTCGGCAACAATCGGATTGAGCGCCTCACCTGCAGTTGTCAAGTATTCGAGTGAACTCAAATCATACTTCTGCATACCTTTTTTCACAAAATATCTGTAAGCGGTCGGAGGTGCGCAGAATGATGTAACCTTAAATTTTTCAATTACTTTCAAAATTTTTGACGGAGAAAATTTATCGAAATCAAAGGCCATAACCGCACAACCGCAAAGCCACTGACCGTAGATTTTTCCGTATGACGCCTTTGCCCAGCCTGTTTCGGCAATTGAAAAATGCAGTCCGCCCTCTTTTACATTCTGCCAATATTTTGCGGAAATTATATGGCACAAAGAATAAATATGATTATGCACAACCGCCTTCGGATAGCCTGTTGTGCCCGATGTAAAGTAGATAAGCATTGGCTCGTCAGCTTTGGTTTCTACCCGTTCAAGCTCGTCGCTTGCATCTTCAATTTCTTTTGTAATATTTACCGTACCGTCAAAATCTTCTCTCGCAACAAATACGGTTTTTAATGAATTTTCTTGGTTTGCCGCTGTTAGCAGATGTTCAATCGTTTCGCTGTCGGGAGTACATACAGCCATTTTGATATTTGCAACATTTACTCTGTAGCTTATGTCCTCGGCAGTAAGCATATTTGTAGCGGGAATTGCAACAACTCCGAGTTTGTGCAGAGCCGTAACAATGTACCAATATTCATAGTTGCGCTTGAGCATCAGCAAAACTCTGTCGCCCTTTTTTATACCGTATTTCAAGAAAACATTTGCGGCTTTATTGCTTAATCTGCTTAAGTCGGCAAAAGTAAAAATTCGTTCTTCACCCTCGGGATTTGTCCACACAAGTGCAATATCATTCGGTGCTTTCTCTGCCATTTTATCAAGTACATCGTATCCGAAATTATAATTATCCTCAAATTTTAATTTAAAACTTTTCAGCGTATTATCACTATTAAATTCTTCATTGCAAAACTGTTTGTACAACTGCATACTATCTCGCCTTTCAGAATAAAACTAAATTTATTACAAATAAAATAATAGCAAAAATAGACTGATTAGTCAATAAATAAAGCTATTCTTATTTTATTAATAAATCAATCGGTTATGCAAAACTTGCATAACCGATTGAATATAATTATATAACCGCCGAATATTACCGCTATTGCAAAAGCAAGGTATTTTTGGTATATTTAGAGTATATAAAACAAATAAAATTTTACAGGTTGTGATTAATATGAAAAAATTTACTCTCGAAGAAATAGCCGCTGCCTGCGGCGGTAAATATGTCGGCGACGAAAACTTAAAATCAACCGCAATTTCATCGGTTGAGCGTGACAGCAGATGCATTAAGGAAAATTCTCTTTTCCTTGCCATTAAAGGAGAGCGTGTTGACGGACACGATTTTATTGAAAAATGCTATGCTGACGGCGCTGTCTGCGCTGTTTGCGAAAAAGCGCCGCAGAACCCGACAAAGCCGTATATTCTTGTTGACTCAACACTTGAGGCGGTTAAAAAAATCGGTATGGCCTACCGCAAAAAATTTGATATTCCTGTTGTAGGCGTATCCGGCAGTGTAGGCAAAACTTCTACAAAAGAGATGCTTTATGCCGTACTTTCTCAAAAATACAAAACTCACAAAACACAAGGCAACCTAAATAACGAACTCGGCGTACCGCTCACTCTCCTTGCAATGCCCGAAGATACCGAGGCTGCTGTAATAGAAATGGGTATTTCAGACTTTGGCGAAATGAGCCGACTTGCGCAGATGGTACAGCCGACTGTATGCGTACTTACAATTATCGGCTGTTGTCACCTTGAAAACCTCGGCGACCGCAACGGCGTTTTAAAGGCAAAAACCGAAATGTTTAAATTTGCAAGCGAAAATGCGGAATTTGTACTCAACGGCGACGACGATAAACTTTCTACAGTAACGGAAGTAAACGGCAAAAAGCCAATCTTCTTCGGTCTTGACCGCAAAAATGACTATTACGCAGAAAATATTCAAAACAATGCGGACGGCGGAGTGCTTGCCGACCTTTGTTTCGGCGACACAAAACTTTCCGTAAAAATTCCTGCAATCGGCAGTTATATGGTTTCAAACGCACTTGCAGCCGTGGCAGTAGGCAAACTTTGCGGACTTAATGACGAACAACTTATAAAAGGTGTTCAGGCTTATAAAACCGTAGGCAGCCGTGCAAATGTTATCAATACCGAAGATTACAAAATCATTGATGACTGCTACAACGCAAACCCGACCTCCGTTATGGCAAGTATTGACACACTTGTAAATTTCAGCGGCAGAACCGTTGCAATTCTCGGCGATATGAAAGAACTCGGCACAAACGAACTTGAAATGCACCGCAAAACAGGCGAACACGCAAAAGAAAAAGGCGTTGACCTTGTAATTGCAGTCGGCCCGCTTGCCAAAGCACTTGCCGAGGGCAGCGGCGGAAAGTGGTATGCAGACATAGACTCTCTCCTACCCGACCTAAAAAGCCTGCTCAAAAAAGGTGATACAGTTTTGGTAAAAGCCTCACACTCAATGCAGTTTGAAAGAATCGTTGCATTTTTGAAAGGTTGAAAATAGGCAATCATTTTGTATATATAGATTTAGGTCAAACCTTTAAAAATGTTGACCTTACTTTTATAATTGTTAAAAAGCGCTTAGCTAATTCTCAATTTACCCCAACTTTCGATAAAACCTAAAATTCACTGACAAAAAACGGTCATTCGCAAACTTTATGCGAATGACCGTAATTTTGTTTATGCTTTATTTAATGAAATGATACGCTGTAATTCTGTTACATCGCTTATATCAATTTTGCCGTTTCCGTCAACATCTGCAAGCTTTAACTGTGTATCGGTGAAATCAGCGTTTTTAGATACATACATCTGAAGTTCTGTAATATCAAGAATATCTACAGCACCGTTCATATTAATATCACCGTGCTCGTAGTTGTTTCCGTTATCAAGCGGCTTGTCCCTAAGATATTTACAATAATCAAGAGCTACCCAACCCTTTACATTTTTATAAGTTGTATAACCCCATGTGTAACCGCCGGACTGTTTTACATCTGTAACATAAAGCTCTGTACCGTTTTTAATCTGATAAACAGTTTTTGATGAAGTTGTTGCGCTCTCTCTCATATTAAGATAATCGCTTACTTCAACCTCGTAAACACCTGTTTTGTATGTAATGGTATCGTTACCGTTATCATCATTGTTATTGTTGTTCTTACCAAAGTCGCCAAGGTAAATAAAGCCTTGGAAATTCCAACCTGATTCACCCATTGCAGGGTCATTAACATCTGCATATGTAAGATAGAAGTTTTCCCAACCCCACGCAGAGTTTGAAAATGTAACAGTACCGTTCTCTACCTTTTCAACAACGGCAACATGACCGCCTGTTTCGCCGTTTCTGTAATATTCCCAACAAGCAACAGCGCCGACTTTCGGAGTCTGACCTCTGCTGTAGCCGTCGTTGTAGTCATACCACTCGTAAGCGTCATAGTGACAAAGTCCGGGATCTCTGCCAAGAATTTCGTATGCTCTGCCGTAAGCATAAGCTGTGCAGTTTGGCATACCATAGCCATATTGGTAATAAATATTTTTATTGCTGTAATAATAATCATTGCTGTATGACGGTGCATCAAGTCTTGGTGTAAAAGACGATGACGCATTAGCAATCATTGAATACGAAAATACTGTGGTAAAAAGTAATGCACAAACTAAGAACATTGCCGGAATTCTTTTGAGTTTTTTAAAAAACAATTTAAATCTTCCTTTCTGTCAATTATGTTTACATTTCTGTTTATCAAATAACATTTTACCACAACGCTCCGCAAAAGACAATATTTTTTTAATAATATTGTAATTATTTGTAATCTTTGTAAAAGTCATTAAAGCAGGCTCTTGATATTTTGGCAGTATTGATATATAATAAAAACCAATAGTAGCATAAAACAAAATGCTGACAAATGGTCGAGGAACCGAAAAAAGCGTCTGTTTTACTTATATTTTTAGCTTTTGTGCAATCGGAAGTGTTAATATGAAGGTTAATGTCGGTGACAGAGTTGAAATGAAAAAACCGCACCCGTGCGGTTGCAAGGAATTTGAAATATTAAGGATTGGAATGGATTTTAAGATCCGTTGTACAAACTGCGGCAGAGAAGTTATGGTGCCGAGAAATAAAATCGAAAAGAATATTAAAAAAATTTTAACCGATAAGGAAAAATAATATGTTTGAAAAAATAGAAATTTTTGATAAAAGATACTCCGAACTTTCGCAAAGACTTTACGAACCGTCTGTTGCGGCAGATCCGGAGCAATATCAGAAAACAATGAAAGAGCTTAAGTCTATTGAAGAAATAGTGCTTACTTACCGAGAGTACAAACAGGCGGTAAAATCTCAAGACGAAAGCATTGAAATTCTTGAAGAGAGCGGCGACAGCGACTTAAAGGAACTTGCACAGCTTGAACTTGACGAGGCAAAGCATAACATAGACAAGCTTTCGGAAAAGCTTAAGATTTTGCTTTTGCCGAAAGACCCAAATGACGAACGAAATGTTATTGTGGAAATTCGTGGCGGAGCAGGCGGCGAAGAGTCGGCACTGTTCAGTGCGGTGCTTTTCAGAATGTACAGTATGTATGCCGAGAAAAAGGGTTATAAAGTAGAAATAGTAAACGCAAACGAAACCGAGCTCGGCGGCTATAAAGAAATTTCTTTTATGATTGAGGGCGAGGGTGCTTACTCACGCTTTAAATACGAAAGCGGTGTACACCGTGTTCAGCGTGTGCCCGAAACCGAAAGCCAGGGCAGAGTGCATACTTCTACCACAACCGTTGCCGTTCTTCCCGAGGCGGAAGATGTGGAGCTTGAAATTGACCCTAAAGATTTAAAAATAGATACTTTCCGTTCAAGCGGCGCAGGCGGTCAGCATATCAACAAAACAAGTTCGGCTATCCGTATTACTCATTTGCCGACAGGTACGGTTGTTGAGTGTCAGGACGAAAGAAGTCAGTACAAAAACAAAGATAAAGCGCTCAAGGTGCTCAAGAGCCGACTTTTAAAAGAAAAGCAGGATAAGCAGGCGAGTGAAATTGCCGCTAACCGTAAGTCACAGGTCGGCACGGGCGACAGAAGTGAAAGAATTAGAACCTACAACTATCCGCAGGGCAGACTGACCGACCACAGAATCGGACTTACGCTTTACAAACTTGAGGATATATTAAACGGAAATCTTGATGAAGTTATAGACGCTCTTGTTACCGCAGACAGAGCAGAAAAACTCAAAGAAAGTATGGAAAATTCATAAGCAAGGTGACAATATGCAAACATTATTGCTCGACAGTACACAGGAAAATATAAATAAAGCAGGAGAAATCCTAAGAAACGGCGGACTTGTAGGTATGCCGACCGAAACCGTTTACGGACTTGCGGCAGACGCTTTGAACGGTAAAGCCGTTGCCAAAATTTTTAAGGCAAAAGGCAGACCGATGGATAATCCGCTGATTGTTCATATTGCGGAGTTTGGGGATATTGAAAAATTCGGTCTTGTCGCCGAAATTCCCCAAAAGGCAAAAATTCTTGCCGAAAAATTTATGCCGGGCCCTCTTACAATTATAATGAAAAAATCGGAGATTATTCCTGACGAAGTATCGGCAGGTCTTGAAACCGTTGCAATTCGCTGTCCGTCACACCCTGTTGCAAGAGCGCTCATTAAGGCGGCAAATACACCGCTCGCTGCGCCGTCCGCAAACATTTCGGGTTCTCCGAGTCCTACAACCGCAACCCATGTTATGAATGATATGAACGGTAAGATTGAGGCAATTATTGACGGCGGTGCAAGTGAAGTCGGCGTTGAAAGTACGGTTATCACTCTTGCGGGCGAAGTTCCTTGCCTGTTAAGACCGGGCGGAATCACCCTTGAACAATTGAGAGATACAATCGGAGAAGTCGAACTTAACAAGGCGGTACTCGACAAACTTGACCCTAATCAAAAGGCGGCAAGCCCGGGTATGAAGTACAAGCATTATTCGCCGAAAGCGAGAGTTATACTTCTTAAAGGCACAGACGAAGAATATATTAATTATGTGAACAGCAAGGATGACGGCAAAACCGCCGCACTTTGTTGTGATGAAGATATTGCGCAGCTTAAGGTAAAAACATTTTCGCTCGGCAAAAGGCAAGACTATGCACAGCAGGCGCACAGACTTTTTGATATGCTGAGAGAGGTTGACGAGGTCGGCGGAATTGACACCGCTTACTCAAGACTTCCGTCCTGCGATGGCGTAGGTATGGCACTGTATAACAGGCTTATCAGAGCCGCCGGCTATGAGGTGATTGACCTTGAAAAAATATAAAATATTAGGACTTACAGGTCAGACGGGCGCAGGCAAAAGCACTGTATCAGAGGTTTTTGCCAAAAGCGGCACAGCGGTAATAAATGCCGATGAGCTTGTTGCGGAACTTTATATGCCCGACTCGGTATGTCTTAAGATACTTTCGGCTGAATTTGGCAGTGACATTATTTTGCCGAACAAAAATCTTGACCGAAAGAAACTTGCTCAAAGGGCATTTGCAACAAAAGAAAAAACCGCCGTTCTCGGCAAACTTATCCACCCGTTTGTACTTTCCCTTTTCCTTGAAAAGACGGAAAAACTTGTCAACAGCGATAAAAAATTCATTGTATTTGACGCACCTCAGCTTTTTGAGAGTAAAGCAAATGTAATTTGCGATTATATCATAAGCGTTACGGCTGATGAAAACATACGCAAACAGCGCATAATGCAGCGTGACGGAATTTCGGAAGAAATGGCGGAAAGTCGTATAAACGCTCAACTTTCCGAAAACTATTTTAAAGATAATTCGGACTTTATTCTTGAAAACAACGGCACAAAGCAAGAACTTATCGACAAAGCCGAGGGGCTATTCGGATACATACGGCAGGTGATTTAATGGCGGCAAATCCCCGATACAAAAAGAAACCCAAAAAGAAGGGAAAAAATTTTATTGTTGGCGGTTGCATAGTTTTAACGGCGGTCTTGCTTGCACTGTTTGTATTTAATTACTATGACAACGCAAAAAAACAACTGCTCGAACTCAGCTATCCGAGAGATTACAGCCAATATGTTCAAAAAGCCGCAAAAGATTACGAACTCGACGAATCGCTCATATATGCCGTTATCCGTACGGAAAGCGGCTTTAATGCAGACGCACAGTCGGATGCGGGTGCTTGCGGAATTATGCAGGTTATGCCGAGTTCGTTTGAATGGCTGCAGCAGGTAAGAGATTGTGAGGGCAAATATACGGAAGAAGATTTGTATAACCCCGAAATCTGTATAGATTACGGCTCTTATCTTTTAAAATATTTTCTTGATTTTTATGGGACAGAAACATCGGCTATTGCGGCGTACAACGCAGGATTTGTGGTTTCGGACTGGCTTGATGATCCGAATTACAGTACCGACGGTGTAACGCTTACAGATATACCGTATCCCGAAACAAAAGAATATGTTGAACGGGTAACGGACGCAAAAGCAAAGTATATTGAGTTATATTATTCATAAAATAATATGGTACATCTGATGAAAGGAAGATAAATATGTCAGACGAAAAAAGCAAAGCTACACTTCTTAAAGAAGAAATTATGATGAAAGGCAGCAAGGGCGCAGCAACTCTCAATGCCGAAGAGATTAAAAAAGCAGACGATTTCTGCGTAGGCTATAAAAAGTTTTTAGACCATTCTCCCGTTGAGCGTGAGGCTGTAAGCTACACACTTGAACTTGCGAAAAAAGCAGGCTTTACAGAATACGATGAAAATGCGTCATATAACGCAGGCGATAAGGTTTATTATGTAAACCGTGACAAAGCAATCGCACTTGCTGTTATCGGCAAAAGCGGTGTAAAGAACGGTGCAAGACTTGCAATCGCTCACATTGACTCACCACGAATTGATTTAAAGCCGAATCCACTTTATGAGGACACAAACCTCGCACTTTTCAAAACACATTACTACGGCGGTCTTAAAAAATATCAGTGGACAGCACTTCCCCTCTCACTCCACGGCACAGTTGTAAAACTTGACGGCACAAAGGTAAACATTACTTGGGGTGACGATGAAAACGAATCTTGTTTTTGCGTTACTGATTTGCTCCCACACCTTGCTAAAGACCAGGTTTCAAAGCCACTTGCAAAGGTATTTACAGGTGAGGATCTCAATGTTCTTGTCGGCTCTCGTCCGTACGAAGACGGCAATGACGAAAAAGACCTTGTAAAACTCAATGTAATGTCAATTCTCAATAAGAAATACGGCATAGTTGAGGGGGATTTCCTTTCGGCAGAACTTTGTCTTATTCCGTCATTCAAAGCAAGAGATATCGGCTTTGACGCAAGTATGATCGGCGGTTACGGTCACGATGATAAGGTTTGCGCTTACCCTGCATTAATGGCTTCGCTTGATGTTGAAACTCCGGAGCAGACCTGCGTTACTTATCTTACAGATAAAGAAGAAACAGGCAGCGACGGCAATACAGGTATGCAGAGCGACTTTTTGCGTTACTTTATATATGACCTTGCAAAGCAGGACGGCATTGACGGATACAAGGCACTTTCAAAGAGCACTTGTCTTTCAGCAGATGTAAGCGCAGCATATGACCCAACATATGCATCCGCTTACGAAGCAAAGAACTCTTGCTATATTAACGAAGGCGTTGTAATTTCAAAATACACAGGTCACGGTGGAAAGTACGATACTTCCGATGCGTCTGCCGAGTATATGGGCAAGGTAAGAGCTTTGCTTGAGAAAAACAATGTAATGTGGCAAGTCGGCGAACTCGGTAAAGTTGATATGGGCGGCGGCGGAACAATCGCAAAATATGTTGCCAATATGAATGTTGATGTAGTTGACCTTGGTGTGCCTGTACTTTGTATGCACGCACCGTTTGAAATCGTATCAAAAATTGATGTATATATGGCTTACAGAGCATTTTTTGCATTTTTTGATGATAAAATTTAAAAAATTTTAAAAAACACTTGCTTTTTCTAAAAGAATGTGGTAATATACTACTTGCGGTTAATAATTAACCGCATATGCGCTGGTAGCTCAGCTGGATAGAGTGTCTGACTACGAATCAGAAGGTCGGGAGTTCGAGTCTCTTCCAGCGCGCCAATAACACACCTTGATTTTTCAGGGTGTGTTATTTTTTTTGGTTCTTTGTCAATAGTTGGGGTAATCCGAAAAATGAAATAAAGATATTTAACAAGCGGCAGAACATTTGAAATGCTCCCCCTTTTGTTAGACAATGAGGTATAATATAAATATACCGTAATTAAAACTAACGAAAGGGGGCATTTTTATGCCAAAAGGACAGCCGAATAAAAAGTACACGCCGGAATTCAAAATCAAAGTAGTAGAAACGATGCACAAGGAAAAACTTAGTTACAGTGAAACTGCACGTCAATTTGACATAAGTAATCATAGTAGAGTAGCAAGCTGGGAACGCATCTATCTTGAAGAAGGGAAAGAAGGCTTTTACATAGAACGCCGAGGACGCAAGTCAACATGTCGTCCCAAAAAGCTGAAGAAAGAAGTAGAGGAAGACCTTATTTCAGAGGTACAGCGACTTCGTGCGGAGAATGCATACTTAAAAAAATTGAATGCCTTGGTTTCCGAAAGGGTACGGCAAGAGAAAAATCACAAGTGATATGGGAACTGAGGCACGAATTCAAAATATGGCTGCTCATTGATATTGCCAATATCCCTCGCAGCACATATTACTATTACAGCAAACAATTTAATTCTCCAAAACCGGATAAATATGCTGACATAAAAACTGAAATACGTCATATTTACGATGAAAACAAGGGTCGTTATGGCTATCGAAGAATAACACAAGAATTGAAGAAAAAATTTGTTATCAATCATAAGACAGTACAAAAATTGATGAGAAAAATGGGCATATTTTGCCGAGTTCGTATGCATAAGTATAACTCATACAAAGGGGATGTCGGAAGGATTGCACCTAATCTTCTTGAACGAGATTTCAAGGCAGACAAACCGAATCAGAAGTGGGTAACAGATGTTACAGAGTTTGCTTTGTTTGGAATAAAGCTGTATCTGTCACCAATCATTGATTTGTATAATGGTGAAGTCATTTCGTATAATCTTAGCCGTCATCCAAATCTCGCACAAACAACAGATATGCTTGAAAAGGCATTTGCCAAAATTTCCGATAATACAAATCTTATCCTGCATTCGGATCAAGGTTGGCAATATCAGCATAAGCGTTATCAGAAAATGCTTGCGGACAAGGGTATCAGGCAAAGTATGTCCCGAAAGGGCAACTGTCTTGACAACGCTTGTGCTGAAAACTTTTTCGGTTTATTAAAAACAGAATTGCTTTATCTGCAAGAGTTTATGTCCGTTGAGCATTTTATCTCGGAACTTACGGAATATATAGAATGGTACAACAACAAGCGTATCAAGCTTAAGCTTGATGGACTGTCTCCTGTAGATTACAGACACAAAGCTGCATAACAAAAGCGACCAAGATCTCTCTTAGTCGCTTTGCATAATTATTTCTTTATAACTTTGTCTAACTTTTTGGGGTCAGTTCAAATGTGCGAATGACCGTTTTTTGGTTTAAAATTCAATTGTACATGTATCCTCATACAAAGCTCTATCTCCCGAAACTCCGCTTGCCCATGCGTGGGTTTCAGAATCTTCTTCTATCATTCTGAATTCTAAAATATTTTTTCCCGATGCATTTTTGTACTTTTCAATATCCTCTTTATCTACTAAAATATAATAATAGCAATTCATATCAGCGGCACAATACTGTGTTGTATATGCTGTAGTATCGTTTCCGTTAATCTTTGCACTGAGCATCTCAAACTTTACAGTTTTATCTGTTTTATTATGTGCATATAATCTTAATCTATCATATTTTTCTGATGAGGTGTGGTCTGTATCTAAATACAATAAAGTACCGTATTCATTGTCAAAAACAACCTGTTCGGTATTTGTATTTTCTCTTGCCGGCGGAGTGATTTCGTCAGCTGTTTTGCCTGTTGGATACAAATAAAATATTTGATTACAATAAAATGTTTCTTCGTCAGAATAATTTTCAGTATTATATACCTGTAGGTTAAATGCCACTTCATCAATAGAATTTATACCGCATTTTTTAATTTGTTCAAGATCAAATTCTATGCTGAATGAATCTGTTTCGCCCGGATCTGTGCAACCATAGCCAACCCTACCAATATCATGGCAATAATACCTGTTTACATAAAAGTAATCGCTAAAATCTGTATCAACTTCTATTTCTTCATCTGTTGTTTTATTTTTGAGTTCTGCTTTTACCTCAAATCTGTTACTATACATCTCACAACCCGTGACAGTGACAGTACACTTGTCGTTATCAAAAAGCACCTGTTCATCAAGGCTGTAATCAATTTGAGTTAATCCGTCTTCTCCGTTGTCAGCTCCGCTGTTCTCATCGGAAATATTGCTGTTTATTTGAGAAACAACATCATCGATGTTTTTATCCTTATTTTTGTTATTCACTACCACCGCAGCCGTAATTCCGCCAATAACAACAGCAAAAGCTGCAACTATTGCAAAAAGTTTTAAAAGAATTGATTTTGACATTAATTTTCCTCCAAATTCGCCTATATTTTTTTCTGCTTTTAATGTACTGCTTTTCGGTTCTAAATTTTGAGATGTTATATTTATCTTCGGAACAATTAAGTTTTTTGCCTCTGTAATGAAAAGAGAAGTAAAAAACGGAACGGGTACAACAATGTGCAATTTATCGTTGTTTTCCTCTTCATACTTTAAAATTGCCTTTTCCATTTTTGCTCTGGCAAGATTAAGGCGTGACATTACAGTACCCGCAGGGCAATCTTCAACCTCTGCAATTTCTGTTATTGACATTTCATCAAAATAATACATAAAAACGGCTCTGTATTGTACTTGCGACAAAGTATTCTGCATAATTTCTAAAATTATTCTGCGATTTTCATTATCGGTTATATATTCCTCTGGAATTGTTATTTCCGAAGTTTCAGAATAATTCTCAAGAATTTCATCATCAAGCTGCAGTTCCTGTTTGGCTTTAAAAAAGTCCTTACATTTATTTACCGCAATTTTCTTAACCCATACAGGGAATTTAGCGTTTTCTTCAAGAGTATTCAACTTTAAAAATGCGGTAACATATGTATTTTGCATAATTTCCTCTGCGTGAGTTTCGTTTTTCAACAAACTTATGCAGGTAAACCACACCTCTTGCTGTGTAAGATAATACAACCTGTCAAATGCCGTATTATCACCGTTTTTGGCTTTAATTACTAAACTACTTATTTCTTCCATAAATATCTCCTTTAAATCAGTATAAAAAGCAGTACATAATATAGACGATTGAAAATCAACTTCCATTTAATTTTTTTAAAATTTTTAATATTTTTTTAAATTTTTTTGATTTATGATTTTTATTATTTTTGTGCTAAATTTTATTATATCATAAAAACGCTGTTTATGGGTATTTATTTTTTCAAACTTTTAATACGAATAATTACAAATGACTTTTTAAAAATTTTTTGTAACTTTTACATAAATTTTACTTGAAATATTTAAGATTTAACAATATAATAAGAATAATAAGGAGTGATATAATGACTTCAACAATTGATGTAAAAAAGAAACAAGATTTAAAAAAATGGCTTGAAATGCCTTACAATAACAGAGAGCTAAGCTGGCTCGATTTTAACGCCCGTGTACTTGAAGAGGCTTTTGAAAAGGAAAATCCTATAATGGAAAGGTGTAACTTCCTTTCTATTACAGCGTCTAACCTTGACGAATTTTTTATGGTTCGTGTTGCAGGCGTACTTGATAATATTCATCGTGGCACAAATAAGCCCGACCCGTCGGGACTTACCCCTAAAATGCAGATGAAAAAAATCAGTGAAAAAGTACATGCCTTTGCCGAAAAGCAGTACAACTGCTACAATCGTTCCATTATTCCGTCACTGAGAGCAAACGGTATTAACTTTGTTAAGGCAGATGAAATGACCGACGAGCAAAAAGCATTTGCAGACGATTATTTTCAGAGAGTGGTATTCCCTGTTCTCACACCGATGGCGGTTGACACAAGCCGACCTTTCCCATTGCTTGCAAACAAAAGTCTTAACATTGCAGTTCTGCTTACAAATGCAGAGGGAGAAGAATTTTATGCGCTTGTACAAGTGCCGTCAATCCTTCCGAGATTTTTGGAACTTCCCACAAAAGGCAAGCGTGACTTTATAACCCTTGAAAGAATTATTACTATTCATCTCGGCGAACTGTTTGAACTTTATAACATCAAACAGTCGGCAGCTTTCAGAATCACAAGGGACTCTGACCTTGACATTGACGAGGACACGGAAGACCTTATGGAGGAAATTAAAAAATCCATTAAAAAGCGTCAGCGAGGTGTGCCTGTAAGACTTGAGTTTTCTAAAAAATGCCACAAGTCAATCCGCAAATTCCTTGTAGATGCATTGCATGTAACCGAGGACGAAATTTATGTACAGCACGGTCCGCTTGACCTTACTTTCCTTTCTAAATTTGCAAGAATAAAGGGCTGCGAAAAGCTCTGTTTCGAGCCTATTACACCTGTAAATCCGCCTGCCGAGTTTTACGATTGCGATGATATTTTTGAGGCTATCCGTGAAAAAGACAGACTTGTTCATCATCCGTATGAGAGTTTTGATGTGGTGGTTGTTTTTGTAAAAAAAGCCGCAAAAGACCCGAATGTACTTGCAATCAAGCAGACTTTATACCGTGTAAGCGGTAACTCTCCTATCGTTGCGGCACTTATTAAAGCCGCCGAAAACGGCAAACAGGTTACTGTACTTGTAGAACTTAAAGCTCGTTTTGACGAAGAAAATAACATTCAGTGGGCAACCAAACTTGAAAAAGCAGGCTGTCATGTAATTTACGGTCTTACAGGTCTTAAAACCCACTGTAAAATCTGTCTTGTTGTCAGAAAAGACGAGGACGGAATCCGCCGTTATCTGCATATGGGTACAGGTAACTACAACGACAGCACCGCAAGGTTCTACACAGACATCGGTATGTTTACCTGCCGTGAAGAATACGGCCTTGACGCATCGTCATTATTCAACACACTTACAGGCTATTCTTTACCGCCCGAATACAATAAATTTATTGTTGCTCCTCAAGGTATGCGACCTTTCTTTGAGGAAATGATAAGAAAAGAAATCGAAAACGCAAAACAGGGACTTCCCGCATCAATCACTGCAAAGGTAAATTCACTTGTAGACCCCGCAATTATCAGCTTGCTTTACGAGGCATCGCAGGCAGGCGTAAAAATTGAACTTATCGTGCGTGGTATTTGCTGTCTTATCCCCGGATTAAAGGGATGGAGTGAAAATATAAAGGTAATCAGCATTGTAGGACAACTCCTTGAGCACAGCCGAATTTTTAAATTTGAAAACAACGGCAATCCGCTCTACTACCTTGGCAGTGCAGACTGGATGCAGAGAAACCTTGACAGACGAGTTGAACTTGTGTTCCCTGTTGAGGACGAAGACATTAAAAACAGGGTTGAACAGATTTTAAAAGTTACGCTAAAAGACACGGTAAATGCAAGAAAGCAGTTACCCGACACCACATATCACCTTGTAGATAAGCGTGGCAAAAAACGACTTAACAGCCAAAAACATTTTTCAAAACTTGCACAACAGGCACAAAATGCCGTTAAAAAACAGACATATGTAAGAACAGTAGGCACTCCTATGGTACCTGCAAAGGAAGGAGAAAAAGCAGAATGAAAAGAATCGGTATTTTAACAAGCGGCGGTGACTGTCAGGGACTTAACTCTACTATCCGTGCAGTCGCAAAAACACTTTATCAGAATTACGGCAATGACGGCGTGCAGATTATCGGCATTATTGACGGCTACCGAGGACTTATTTACAACGAAACAAGGATGATGAAACCTGATGATTTTTCGGGTATTCTTACAAGGGGCGGTACTATTCTCGGCACATCAAGACAGCCGTTCAAGCTTATGAGAGTTATTGACGAAAACAGCGTTGATAAAGTTGCCGAAATGAAAAAGAACTATAAGAAACTTGAGCTTGACTGCCTTGTTGTTCTCGGCGGAAACGGCACACAGAAAACCGCAAACCTCTTGCGTGAAGAGGGCTTGAATGTTGTTTCTCTGCCAAAAACAATTGACAATGACCTTTGGGGTACAGATAAAACTTTTGGTTTTCAGAGCGCCGTTGACATTGCAACAAATGTTATCGACTGTATTCACACCACCGCAACCTCACACGGAAGAGTTTTCATTGTTGAGGTTATGGGTCACAAGGTTGGCTGGCTGACTTTGTATGCAGGTATTGCCGGCGGTGCGGATGTTATTTTAATTCCGGAAATTCCGTACGATATTAATTCCGTAATTAATACAATTAAGAAAAGAACCGAAAGCGGAAAAAAATTCTCAATTCTCGCCGTTGCAGAAGGTGCAATTTCAAAAGAGCTTGCGGCTATGCCGAAGAAAAAAAGAAAAGCCGCTATGGCTGAAATCGCATATCCGTCAATCTCATACAAAATTGCAAAAGAAATTCAAGACGCAACAGGTCAGGAAACAAGAGTTACCGTACCCGGACATTTCCAGAGGGGCGGAAGTCCTGACGCATACGACCGTGTGCTCTCCACCCGTTTCGGTATTGCAGCTGCCGAACTTATCATAAACGGTGACTACGGCAAAATGGTTGCACTTGTAAATAATAAAGTAGTTGCAGTTCCGCTTGAGGAAATTGCAGGTAAACTTAAAGCCGTTCCTGCCGACCACGAAATAGTAGCCGCAGCAAGAAAGATGGGCATCTGCTTCGGTGACGAAAAATAATTAACAATTTGAGTTTGACATGTTGAAAACTTTGGCAGTGTGAGTATTAACCTCACACTGCCGTTTTCTTTATTATATCGTTTTACAAAAACTAATCTTCCCCTCCTTATCAAAACCAAAAAAATTGCCCGAAAAAGCAAAAATCTCATTTCAAAATCAATGAAATGAGATTTCTGCTAATATAAAAATCAAACTTCCAATTTCTTAACCACTGAAATAGAAACTATGTAAGAAACCACTAAATAAACTATAATGCAAACTCCGCTTGCGAGTAATGTTTGTACCGAAATGTTATTTACTGCAAGGGTAGAAACCGCATTACCAAGCCATAAACAGCTTAAATTAATATGTAAGTATGAGCTGATTATCGATATTCCTGTTGGCAAAGCCAAAAGAGCAAGCAACGAAACAACTATTGCAGGAGCGCTCTTTTTAAAGATTGAACACAGCATAAAGAATATGCCGGCAAATGAGATAAGTCCAAACACAAGGATAATTAATTGCGGAATAAACAGAGCGTATATTGAGCCGATGTTATGATATAAAGCGCTTGATACCGCAAAAACAGCAACTAAATTGAGGATTACCATAAAAAGGGTGCTGACAATAACCGCCATAAACTTTGCCGTAAAAATCGACTGTCTGCTGTAACCTCGTGAAATAATATTTTTCAATATGCCGTTGTCAAAATCATTGCAAATAAAGCTGCAAATAAACATTAGTATAAATACTGTAACGGGACTTGTTTTAAAAAATCCTATTGCACTGATAATACCGGACTCCGGTGATACTATTCACTGCATATTTTGCGAAGATTGTAACGAAAACATACCGAATGAGCAAAGCAGGTAAATCAAACTAAGTGCAACCGATGCAAAAGTCCAAATATAAAAGCTTTTGTTTTTAAAAAGCTTACGAAGTTCAAATAATAATAACCTTTTCATTTTATGCCCCTACCTTGCGTAAAAAGTATTCTTCAAGATTAATTGCGTGAATAGAAATCTGATTTACCGTAACACCATTTTCAACAAGATATTTATTAATTTGACCCGTTCTGTCAATCATTGAGTCAAGATAAACAGATTTATTATAAATATGTATCTGTTGAGGCGGCATAATTTTTGATAAAATCTCCGCAGCTTTTTGCGGATTGTCAGGCACAATTAAAACTCTGTCGCTGCATTTTTGTGAAAGCTCAACAGCGGAAATTTCTTCTATAAGTTTGCCGTCATGAATAAATCCATATCGTGTGGCAATCTTTGACAGTTCCTCAAGCAAATGGCTTGAAATCATAAAGGTAATTTTCTTTTCGGTATTTAGTCTGATGATTAAATCACGAATCTCCATAATACCTGTCGGATCAAGTCCGTTTATCGGTTCGTCAAGAATAAGCAATTCTGGATTGCCGAGCAAAGCCATAGCAATTCCAAGTCGCTGGCGCATACCGAGCGAAAACTGTCCTGCTTTTTTGTTGCCTGTATTGCCAAGACCTACAAAATCAAGAATTTTCCTGACACTTTTGTCTGAACTTCCTGTAAGAATTGCCATTCTCTTCATATTTTCGTATGCGGTGCAGTTTTTATAAATTGACGGAAACTCAATGAGCGAACCGATTTTCTTCCTTGCAGTGTTGAGCGGCTCACCGCCAAAGAGGGTAATTTCGCCACTGTCGGGAAAAGCAAGCCCTAACACCTGGCGCATAAATGTAGTTTTGCCTGCGCCGTTCTTGCCCACAAATCCGTAAATATCACCTTTGTTTATCGTAAGGCTGATGTTGTTAGAAACAATTTTATAACCGTATTTTTTCACTAAATTTTGTGTCGATAATATTGCACTCATAATTATTCTCCGTAATTAGTTTTTAGCGTCATAAATTCTTATTAAGAGGTCAAGAACCTTGAAGTAGAGCCAAATTACTGTAAATGCCAAGCCAAATGAAACTGACCACTCGTATTCTTTTGGGCGCTGATTTTCAACTGTTTCACGAATAATCTGAAAGTCGCTGATAAGAAACAAAGCTGCGATAATAATAAAAATAACTGACATTGCTATGTCAAAGATAGGATTTCCTGCGAAAATCATTACATAACTTCTTGTTGCAGTAATGAGGTAGCCGATAAAAGCAAGGATTGAAATGCTTATTGTTGAAAGTAAAAGTGCAAGTGTAACAGATTTAAATTTTTCTGTTGCCTTAATCTTGCCTGAAGTATAGAGTAAAAGCATTGTAAATACGATTACAAGAGCTTATATGTCAATACAATATAGGCAATTTTACACTATTCTTGCATCCTGTATACACAAAAAAGGATTGCAGATTTTGCTCTGCAATCCTTTTGAATATGATTATAACTTTTACGAATTATGCGATATAAATCTGTAATGCGGTTGCGTCAAGAATATCAAGCTTGCCGTCGCCGTACATATCGGCAGCGTCAAACCAAGCCTTATTTGTAACATCAATAAGCGGATTTTTATCGTCGTTTGAAATGTGAATCTGTAAGTGTGTAACATCGTTTACATCTACAACACCGTTGCGGTTTACATCACCCTTGAGGATAGTTTCCTGCTCGCCGCCGTCCGAAATATAGAATGACTTTGTGCTTTCAGCTATACAGCCGTCTGAATCAACAGCCTTTACAGACAATGTGTATGTGCCTGCATTATTTGCTGTAAAATTGTATGTATTGTCAGATGAAGTCTTTACAGTTGCACCGTTTACCGCAAACTCGTAAGTAACATTGCCATGGTTGTTGTATGGCTCTGCTTTAAGCTCGAGTGCTGTGCCAACAGGCTGAGATGAGCTCTTGTCTGCGCCAAAGTTTACTTCAAACTCTGCCTCCTGAACCTGTGTATCAGGGAGGATCTTACCAAGTCTTGCAAGCGGAACTGTAATGTTGTCTATATCCTCTTTTTCGTGTGAAGTAGACGGATCGTAGCTGTATTCAGCATCTGCAACATCAAGCATTGAGGGGTCGTGTGGAAGTGTATCCATACCCGAAGTACCGTATGTGAGAATCTGCATTGCGCCAATGCCCTGAGTTTCTACATAATTTCTGTCGATACCGAGTGCAGAGTAAGGAATAGCAACCTCGTAAACATAACCGTAGTTTTTCTTGTAGCCGAGTTTAAAGAAATCAACCCAATTTGAGTTAGGGTCAGTGTTGTCGCCTAATGTTCTGTCGCCCTTTACTTCTCTTACACCGTAGAGAGTTTCGCTCTTTGTGCCGTTTGCATATTTAATTTTGAATCCGTTCCGGTTATCCTGTGCCTGATAGTTTGTTACGCCAATCGGAACTCTTGTATCATAATCAAACAGGTATGTTCCGTCCGTATCCTGAACATCAGCCTTGAAGATTGATGCGCCGCCGTTTGAATTGTTTGAATCGAAAGCAACAAGTGTATCAATGTGAGTTGTAAAGCCTACACCGCCGTCTTTTGCTACGCCGCCGTCACAACCCCATACAAACGGATTTGTGTAAACAGAGCCGTCTTTGTTTGTGCCTACTGCCTTGCCTGTTGCCTGCTTGCTTGGGTCTATTGAAAGCGCAATATACATTGGAATACTGTTTCTCCAAGGGCGAGCCTCATTTGATGCCGCAAAATTATCGCTCGGAGAAGTAATGTATGATGTATTTGCCATTTCCCACATAAAGTAGAGGTTTTCATCGTCCCATGCGCCATAGAGAGCGTATGCGTCCCACGGCTGCTCATGCATTGAAGATGGCATATATACTCGGGGGTCATCGTTTGCTGTACCCTGAGCAATAATCATTGAGCTGTCCCAATCGCTTACATCGCCGTCAACAGAAATTGTCTTGTATTTACCCAGCTGCATATTCGGGTTTGTTCCGTAATAGCCGCTTTCGGGAGCTGTTGTGTGTCCGTCCGAGTCAGCAGAAAAAGTTGTTTTGCCTGCTGTAAATGTTTTGTTGTAAGTGAAAGTCTGTGTTGTTTCAACACCGTCATCGCCTGTTGCTGTAAGCACAAGAGTAATTTCGCTGTTACCGATTTTACCCTCGCCTATTTTAATAATTGTGCCGTCGGTATAAGATTTTTTTGCCGAACCGTCAACAGAATAGTATCCTACTGAGGCATTTTTTAGTCCGAGCTGAACCTGCAAAAATTCTGATGAAAAGCTTGTACCGGAGGCTTTGTAAACAATTCCGTATCCATGAGAATCAGGCTTGCCGTAATCTACCCACTGCTTTGCGGCTGTGAGGAGCTTGCACTGACCTGCCTTTAAAGAAAGTCCGCTTGCCTTTGGATACTGCTCCTTGCCCTCGTCCTTTTCTTTGCCGTTATTAAAAATAATGCTTTCTGATTTATATGCTGAAGTAAAGCTTGCCTTGTAAAGTCCGTCATCAGTTGCGCTCATCAGCTGACCCGGCCATTTGGCATTTTCTTTTGTACCATAGGCATAAATATAAACATTTTCCCAATTAAAAACCGAATTATCAAAATATACCTCTGAGCCGTCTGCTGCGGCAGGCGCCGAAACAGCTGTTATCACCATGGCAGACATAATGATAGCTGCACTAAGCAACAAACTTATAATTTTTTTGCTTGTTTTCATAAAAAATCAACTCCTAAATTCAAACTTTATTTAAAATTATATCATTACCTCATTTTATTTACAACAATAAAAAAACAATTTTGTTTACTTGACCAAAAAGTATAAATGATTTTTGAACAAAAAAGCAAGGCATATGACTTATTTAATAAATCATATGCCTATATTTTATATAATATTTTTATTACTTATATAGCTATCCTTTATATATGCGTTTCCACTTGCCTGTTCTGTACTCCAAAAAGGATATAACCCAATTTGAAAACCAACCGATCGGCACTGCAATCCATACCATTTGCAAGCCGAAAATCGGTGCAAATGCCATTGCAACAAATACTCGGATAAACAGATTCACAAAATTTGCGACTGTAAACATTTTCATATCGCCCGCACCTCGCAAAAGTCCGTCAACCGCCATTTTAAATCCGATAAAGCAGAAGAACCACCCCATAAAGCTAAGGTATCCGCAGCCCGTATTCATTGCGGTTATTGTGCCGTCATCACCGAGAAACATTGATACAATCAAACTGTTAAAAGGTTCTATAAGCAGAATAAGTAAAATAGAAAATGCTGCCACAAGAATGTTTGCGGCATGGTAACCCTCTACAACACGCTTTTCATTCTTTGCACCCAAATTTTGCGCAGTGTACGAAGACACAGCATTGTTTATACTGTTAAAGGGAACTATGCAAAGCGATTCCACTCTTATTGCGGCAGAATATCCTGCGAGAGCCTCCGAACCGAAGCCGTTTACCACCGACTGCACAAGCATCATTCCGATTGATACCGTTGACTGCTGAATAATTGACGGAAAAGCAATTTTTGCCATAGGCAAAAGCTCACTCTTTTCAAAAAATTTTGCACGACCTATGTTGAGCTTTTTAAACTCCCACACAAGCACTATGAATGATAATACAACCGAAATTCCTTGTGCAATAAGTGTTGCCCAGGCAACGCCCGTTACACCCATACTGAAATTTTTTACGAGCAAAAGGTCGAGCGCAACATTGAACACCGATGAGAAAATCAAAAAATAAAGCGGTATTTTAGATTTTCCAAGTGCATTGAACATTGCGGAAAGCACATTATACATAAATAAAAACGGCAAACCCGCAAAGTAAATGTTCAGATAATCGACCGCCAGATCAAGTACATCAGACGGAGTATTGAGCGCAATAAGAATAAGACGGCTGAACACAAGACCGATAATTCCAAGCAAAACACTAAGTGCGGTAAAAGCAATCAGCGCAGTGTACACTGCCGTTTTTGTCTTTTTATATTCCTTGGCGCCAAAATACCTACTGACTATTACCGACGCACCTATTCCGCCGCCGATTGCCACACAAATAAAAATATTTGTAAGCGAATATGACGCACCTACCGCCGCCAAAGCCTTTTCACTTACAAATCTGCCTACAATAGCCGAGTCCGCCATAGTGTATGTCTGCTGAAAAATATTACCTATAATAATAGGCAGAGCAAACACAAAAAGCGCATACATCGGCTTTTTCTTAACTAAATAATCATTATTCACATAAATCACCTATCCGCAGATATTATAACATATCTTGTCGGAAAAAGGAATATTGTTTAACCACGGTTTTGCAGATGTACACCGCTAAACCATAAATTAAACCAATTTTGATAAAGAACCTCAGAAAAGGCTTTGGGCAGTGCTCAAACGAACACTGCCCTTCGCAAACTATTATTTAGAGTTTGATTATGAAACTTGTTATCTGATTAATTATAAAAGAGTTTTAAGATAGTCGCTTATCTCTTTTTCGGTAGTCATTGCAAGTACCTTTTCGGCAACCTTGTCTGCCTCTGCCTTTGACCATGCAGAAATTGTTTTTCTTACCTTTAATACCGACGGTGCGGATACACTGAACTCGGTAAGTCCGAATGACATAAGTAACGGCACCATCATCGGGTTAGCCGCTGCCTCGCCGCACATACCTACAGAAATATTATTCTTGTTTGCGCAATCAATAATATACTTAATGCCCCTTAATACACTTGGCTGTAACGGAGAATACAGATATGCAACATCGTCATTTCCTCTGTCGCAAGCCATTGTATAACCCGTAAGGTCATTTGTACCGATGCTGAAAAAGTCGGATTCTTTTGCAAGAATATCAGCAATCATAACTGCCGCCGAGGTTTCTGTCATAATGCCTACAGGGATATTTTCGTTAAATTCTACTCCCTGTTCCCTAAGTTCAGCCTTAACCTCTTCAACAAGAGCCTTGCCCTCTCTAAGTTCTTCAACGGCTGTAATAAGCGGGAACATAATTCTTACATCGCCAAAAGCGCTTGCTTTTACAATTGCACGGAGCTGTGTTTTGAACAAATCTTTATGCTTTAAGCAATATCTGATTGCTCTGAAGCCCAAGAAAGGATTTTCCTCTTTTTTAAGTCCGAGATAAGGAATTTCCTTGTCGCCGCCGATGTCAAGAGTTCTGATAATTACAGGCTTTCCCTTTAATGTAAGCGCCGCCTTTTTGTAAGCGTCAAACTGCTCGTCCTCTGTAGGCAAAGCGGTTCTGTCCATAAATAAAAATTCAGTTCTGAACAAACCAACGCCCTCGCCGTCTGCATCAACTGCCTTTATTGCGTCCTCCGGCTTGCCGATATTGCAGAAAAGCTCGTATTCCTCACCGCTTAAAGCTTTAGTTGCCTTGCCTCTGAAATTTTCAAGTTCTTTGCGCTCTTTAAGAAAATTAATTCTCTTTGTATCGTACTCCTGAATAACAGCGTCATCCGGCTCATCAATTACTACGCCCTCACTGCCGTCAACGATTACATAAGTACCGGCCGAAAGTTTTGAAACAGCACCGTTTACGCTGAGTACAGCCGGAATTTCAAGCGCTCTTGCAAGGATAGCCGAATGAGATGTTTTGCCGCCTGTTTCGGTAATAATTCCGACAATATTTTCTTTATTGATGCCTGCTGTCATGGACGGAGTAAGTTCTTTTGCGACAACTACCGTGCCCTTTGGCGCTGCCGAAAGTTTTACTTCTTTTACGCCGAGCAAAATGCTTAGCATACTTGTTTTTAAGTCTTTTACATCTGCCGCTCTCTGCTGTGTAAGTTCGTCATCTGTGGCAGAAAACATAGAGATGAACATATCGCACATATACTCAAGTGCAGCCTCGGCGCACTGACCGTTATCAATCAACTTTTCAATTTCGCCGCACATATACGGGTCTTTCATCATCTGAATGTGACCCTCAAGAATTTCTGCCTCTTTTTTACCTGCCGACGCTTTCAGCGCATCTGCCTGTGCCGCAGTATTGTCGCAAAATATTTTAACCGCATTTCTGAAACGCTCAACCTCTGCCTCGGTATCCGTAACAGTTACATTATTATATTCAAGTTTTGCTTCTTCTACAATCATTACTCTTCCGAGTCCGATACCCTCGGAAGCGGGTGTTCCGTGTAACATAATCTCACCTGCTTTCAAATTTTAGAAAGAAAGCGTGCCAAAAGACACGCTCCCGTTTTTTATTCACCAAGTCCGCCTTCAATAAGCTCTACTGCCTTTGCAAGAGCCTCTTCTTCGTCAGGACCGTTACATTCTACTACAAACTCGCTGCCGCACTTAATGCAAGCTGCAATAATATTTAAAAGACTTTTTGCATTGATTTTGTTTGAGTTGAAATCAATTGTAACATCACTCTGGAACTTTGCCATTGCTGTTGCAAATACTGATGCGGGACGCATATGAAAACCTGATGCATTATTTAATGTAAGTTTTTTTGATACCATAATAGAAAACCCCTTTATAATAGTTTTGTGTTAGACAGGGAGGGTTACTCCCTGTCTGAATTAAGTTTATTTTATCATATTTTAAGAAAGAATGGAAGATTTTTTGTGAAATTTATTTAACTTTTTTAATCTCTTTGTTAAGAGGTTTTTTAAGAAGTGCAAGCATAAACATACCGATTACCGCACCGATTGCAAGAGCAAGGAGGTAGAAATACCATGTACCCTGCATTGTTGCGAATACGAAGATACCGCCGTGAGGAGCCATAAGCTTACAGCCAAAGAGAGCTGAAAGTGCGCCTGCTACTGCAGAACCAACGATACATGAAGGGATAACCTGAAGCGGATGACCTGCTGCGTAAGGAATTGCACCTTCTGAGATGAATGAAAGTCCCATTACATAGTTTACGGGAGCATTCTTTCTTTCTTCGTCTGTCCAACGATTCTTGAAGAATGTGTTTGAAAGAGCGATTGCGATTGGAGGAACCATACCGCCGATCATAACTGCTGCCATAATGATGTATGCCTGATCGTCTGCGTTTGCAAGGTTAAGTGTTGCGAATGCATAAGCTGCCTTGTTGAAAGGACCACCCATGTCGATAGACATCATACCTGCGAGGAGCGCACAGAGCGGAACCATCATTGCAGGGTTAGAGGCAATAGCGTTAAGGCCGTCTGACATACCTGAGTTAATCATACCCATGAACGGGTTGACTGCGCACATTACAACGAGAATACCGCCGAGTCCGAGAAGCGGATAGATGAGAACGGGCTTGATACCCTCAAGAGCCTTAGGCATCTTATCGCACATTTTTTCAATAGCAAGCATTAAGTAACCGCCTGCGAAACCTGCAAGCAATCCACCGAGGAAGCCTGACGGAACTGTGTTAACAGCACCCGGATCTGCAAAGGTTGCGCCTGATGTTGCAAGGAAACCGCCTACAAGACCAACGAGAAGGCCGGGACGGTCTGCAATTGACATTGCGATAAAGCCGGAAAGAATAGGAACCATAAGGTTAAATGCCACACCGCCGAGTGTCTTAAACCATGCGGCTGCAGGAGTTACCGTACCGAATGTACTGCCAGCCTCCTGTGCGTTAACACCGCATGCAATATCAATGAGGAATGCAATTGCAATGAAGATACCGCCTGCTACAACGAACGGGAGCATATGTGATACACCGTTCATAAGGTGACCGTAAGTGCCGCCTCTCTTCTTTGGAGCATCTGCAGAACCGCCTTTGTGATGATATACGGGAACTTCTTTGTTTACAATCTTGTTGATAAGCTCTTCCGGCTTATGAATACCGTCTGAAACGGCACACTGTAAAACGGGCTTGCCGTCAAAACGGGCAAGATTTATTGTGATGTCAGCGGCAATGATGATACCGTCACAATTTGCAATTTCTTCTTCGGTAAGCACATTCTTTGCACCGCCCGAACCGTTTGTTTCAACCTTAATCGGAATGTTAAGGCTGTCGCCGGCTTTCTGGAGTGATTCAGCCGCCATATAAGTATGAGCAATACCTGTTGGACAAGCTGTGATAGCAAGAACTCTGTAACCCTTCTTTGCAGGAACTTCTGCCTTTGGTTCATCGGGGAACTTCTCTGTTTCTTTTGCGTCAATAATAGAGATAAATTCTTTCGGAGTTTTTGCGGCTTTAAGTTTCGCTGTAAAATCTTCATGCATTAAAAGCTGCATAAGTCTTGCGAGAACCTCAAGGTGAACATCGCCGTCTGTTGTAGCCGCTATCATAAAAATAAGTTTGCAAGGCTGTCCGTCGGGAGCATCGTAATTAACGCCGTTTGGAACTGTAATTGCTGCAAGTGCAGGAGCTTTTACCGCCGTGCTCTTTGCGTGCGGAATGGCAACCTCCATACCAACTGCTGTTGTTCCCATTTCCTCTCTTGCGAGGATTCCTTTCTTATACTCGGCTGCATTTACAAGGTTTCCGCTCTTTTCGTGCAATGAAACGAGCTTGTCGATTGCTGCCTGTTTGTTTGCCACTGATACATTAAGCTCTATGGCACTTTGTTTTAATAAATCAGTAATACGCATAAATTCTTCTCCTTTTTAGTTTATTTATTTCTACCCACTCAGAATTGAGCGAGCAATTCATCAATTTTATCTTTTGTGGCAAGTCCGTTTAAAAAGGCTGTTGCATTTCCGCAGGCACTGCCGAGCTTTAACGCATAGGCGTAATCGTTTTTGTCAATGCAGCCGGCTACAAAGCCTGCTACCATCGAGTCACCCGAGCCTACTGTATTCAGTACCTTGTGACCTTTAATAACGCCCTCTTTATGAACCTTTCCGAATTCGTCAACAAGTAATGCACCGTCGCCGCCCAGAGAAACGAGAACATTTTTTGCACCCATTTTCTGCAATTCCTGCGCATATTTGACAACATCGCTTTCTGTCTTTACTGTTGTGTCAAAAATTTCTGAAAGCTCCTGACGGTTCGGTTTGATTAAAAACGGTTTGTATTTTAGTGAATTAACAAGCAACTTTTTAGTTGCGTCAACTACAATTCTTACATCTTTTCCGTCAAGTTTTTCGATGATTCTTTCATAAACATCGTCAGGCAATGTATTTGGAATATTTCCTGCAATGATAAGTGTATCGCCGCTCTGAATATTGTCGATTTTATCAAACAGATTCAAAAGTTCTTCCTCATCTATGTGTGGTCCTTGACAGTTGATTTCGGTTTCTTCGCCTGCCTTGATTTTAATGTTTATTCTTGAAATTCCGCTTTTAAGTGTGATAAAATCTGCTGTGATTTTAGGATTTTTAAGACCTTTTTCAATAGCCTCTCCGGTAAATCCTGCAACAAAACCAAGCGCTGTGCTCTTGATACCGAGTTCGGCAAGTACGCACGAAACATTTATTCCCTTGCCGCCGATGTAATATTCCTCGCTTGTTGTTCTGTTTGTAATGCCTGTCTTAAGCTCATCAAGACGAACGATGTAATCAATTGACGGGTTTAGTGTAACTGTGTAAATCACTTCATAACCTCCTTGATTATTGTTTTTTCCGAAAACTCATTATACGGGAGTTTGTCGGTTATAATACAGCAGTCTTTAAGCTCTGCAAAGGTAATCGGAAATACCTTTCTGAATTTGGTATTGTCGGCAAGAACAAAAGACATATAACTTCTTTTTATAACTTCCTCTTTGATCAAGCCCTCTTCCATATCAGGAGTGGTAAAGCCTGCATTTAATTCAATTCCGTTAGTACCCATAAAGGATTTTGTAAAGTTAAAGGTTTTCAGCGACCTTAAACCTTCCGCGCCCATAATAGCCTCGGTAGCAGGTTTGATTCTGCCGCCGATTGTGTATGTTGTAAGTCCCTTTCTTATAAGATTTTTTGCGTGGGTAATACCGTTTGTAACATAGGTTGCGTTTTTGTTTGTAATGTAATCTGTGAGAATATCAGTGGTTGTGCCTGCGTCTATATATACAAAATCCGTATCGTTAATAAGTTTTGCACAATAAATTGCGATTGCTTTCTTTTCGTCAAGCATTATACCTTCTCTTGATTTCACATCAGCCTCATATACGCCCGAAAGCTGGTGAATTGAGGTTGCTCCTCCGAATACTTTATTAAGCTTGCCCATCTCGTCAAGTGTTGTGAGGTCACGCCTTATGGTTGACTCCGATGTATTCAAAAGCTTTGTAAGCTCCTGTACCGTGACTGTGTTTTTCTCGCTTAATATTTGAAGTATTGTTTGATATCTTTCCTGAGTAAGCATTTCCCTCACCTCTTGACTACATTATAACACCTGTTTTGTTAAAGTCAAGCAAATTCTTTCAAAAAAATTCATTAAAATTGAAATTCAGTTAGTTTATATCAAAAATCGCATATAATTTTGTGTGTTTTAACAAGTGATTTTGCTTTTGCATTTTTAAGTCATTCAAATTCAGCCATAAATCAGTCAAGATTATTCAAAAATATTCTATCCCGATTACTGTCTTTTTATTCCCGTATTTTATCATTTATAAAAGCAAAAAGCTGTTCGGTAACTCTTGCCCGAACAGCTTTAATGTACTTTTAATATTAAATTTTAATTACGAAGCAATAATAGTCTGAATCTTTGTAACATCGGCAACATCAATTTTACCGTCGCCGTTTGCGTCTGCCGCCTTTGTATTTTTAATTACATATGATGAATTGCCCGAAAGATACATCTGTAAGTATGTAACATCCGATACATCTATTTTGCCGTCATTATTTATATCACCTACAGGTACAGTTTCCTCCTGCAATGCTTTGAATGTAATTTTATTTTTGGTTGCGTATGTCTGCGCCTTTGTATTTTTATAGCCGTAAATTATAAATCCGTCAATAACTCTGCCATCACTATAGCCCACTGCGGTTGTACCAAAATATGTAACACTCTTTGGAATAGTAATAGATTTCATAGCTTGGCAATTTTTAAATGCAGATGTTTCGATTGATGTAAGAGTATTCGGCAAAGTTACCGAGGATAATTTTGTACAGTCATAAAAGGACATTGAACCTATTTTTTTAACTGTATTTGGAATGGTTATCTGTGTCAGATTTGTTGCTTTACTAAACAAATTATTCGGCACTGATGTTGCTCCGTTTTCGATTATAGCTGTTTTTAGTCCCGAATCTTCAAACACATCACTGCCTGCTTTGGTTACAGTCTTCGGTATTGTAATTGTTGTGAGCGCTGTTGTTCCGTTAAATGCGCTATAGCCGATTTCGGTAAGAGTATTTGGCAAAGTTACCGATGATAGATTTTTACAACCGTAGAATGCCATTGAACCGACAACTTTTATTGTATTTGGTATTTTAACAGAAGTTAATGTGCTATTGTTGTAAAAAGAATTAGCAGAAATTTTTACAACATTTTTATTTAAAATTTGTGACGGAATTGTAATATCAGTTGCTATACCCTTATATCCCGCAATATTTACGGTATCATCTGAATTTACAGTATATTCATAGTTGCCGCTTATAAAAATAGTTGCCGCATTTGCTGTAATTGAAATCACAGATAACCCGCTTACAGCTAAAACCACAGCAATAATTGATGCTAATATTTTTTTCATTTATTTTCTCTCCTTGTCATTATGACAAAATATTTTATATACTTCTCAATATACAATAAAAATAATAGCAAATATGAAATTTACTGTCAATACAAAATTGTGCAATTCAGTTACATATACAATCATCAAAAATATAAATTTTTTTATTTGTCAACTTTAACACAAAAAAGTCACATCATTGCATAAGCGGAAAGTATTTGTGGGCTTTGCCCACACCCACAGCCTTTGAAAAGGTTGACCAAACTTTTATAATTGCTTGGAAAATCAATTTGCTAAACCATAATTTATTAATGCTATCTCAAATAATCTTATAGCCTTTGACCGAAAACAAGTCAAAGGCTATATATTTTTCTCAATATTACTTTTCAAAATCAATTGAAAGGCTCTTTTTGTCGGAAGTAAATTTACGGCACGCTACCCCTGCCGACTGCAACATTCTTTTGGACGCAACAGTTGCGGCGCTGTCGGCATATTTATCATAAAGATAAACAACCTCTGCTATACCCGACTGAATAATGGCTTTTGCACATTCGTTGCAAGGAAAAAGGTCAACATACAGCCTTGCGCCCTTAAGATTTTTGCCTCTTGCATTAAGTATAGCATTAAGCTCGGCGTGTACCACATAGCTGTACTTTGTGTCTTCACCATCTCTGCACCATGGATAATCGTCATCGGAACAACCGAAAGGAAAGCCGTTGTAACCAGTTGAAAGAATGATATTGTTATTGTCTACAATACACGCACCTACTTGAGTGTTCGGGTCTTTACTGCGCTTTGAGGCAAGAATAGCCACACCCATAAAGTATTCGTCCCATGAAATATAGTCTTTTCTCTTCATATTATCTTTATCCTCCTTATCAATAACCTGATTTTTTCAAGTCTGCAAGTATCTGCACATAAAATTCTCTTATGTCAAAGTCCTTAATATTTTCACGGTTAAGGTCAATCATATCTCCGTGAGAAATACCTCTTTTACCTTTTGTAGTAATGTATGTATATTTTTCGCCCCAGGCAAAGGAGTTTTCTGAAACCAAGCCGTCATTCTCGCCGTCAAAATATTTTACAAGATTGTATGAAAAGTTAAGCGGAAATTTTCCGCCCGATGCTCTGTTCAGCTTTGAGCCAAAGCTCTGATAATAAACCTTTGGTGAGTCAAATACATCAGCGTTAAGTTTCGTACAATTTGCCTGCGTAAGGTCGGTTACGGCAGAGATGAAGTCGGGATTTTTGTCGCCAAACTTTAAAAGTGCGTTATTGTATGCAAAAGCAATTTTGTTTTTAACATTAGGCGAAACTTTTGTTAAAAGATAGTCGGCAAAACCGCAGCCACGATGCGGAGTGTTTATTGTGGTGAGCGATGCTGTCATATCTTCAACGCCGTAACAGGCAATCGCCTTTCTGCAATCAAGCCCGCCCTTTGAATGAGCAATAATGTTCAGCTTTTCACAACCTGTTTCCGCAACGATTTGTTTAATTCTCTCGGCAATCTCTTTGGCGCTTTCATCTACAGATGCGGCCGATTCGTGATTACCGTAGTAAATTTCTGCGCCGTTTGCAATAAGCTCTGCCGGCACTCTGCCCCAATAATTGAAATATGCGCTGTCACGAAAAAACACACCGTGCACAAGCAATACAGGGTATTTTGTTTTGCAAATTTTCTCATTAATTCTTTTTCTGTCTTGTTCGGCTTTATCAATCTCAAAATCAACCTCTTGCATAGTTATTTTTATGATAACGCCAAGACAAAATAAATTTACAATCGGAATAAAACCGCAAATTATTCCGATAAACCTATGCTTTATGCCAAGTTGAACCGATGTGCAATAAACGGAAATGATACCGTTCCAAAACAAAATAAACTCCGCAAGCAGAGCACCTCCAAGGCACAACGCCCATTTTACCCAATTGTCAGGTAACATTTGAAAAGCCGACTGAATATAAATCACACTTGAAAGCAGAGTTGTTATTAAAAATTGCAAGAGCAATTCACTGCCGTGTGCAATCATTCTGAATTTAAAAGACGGATAGCCGCCCTTTGCACCAGACGGAAAAACATTTGCGGCAACAAACGCAAAAACACTGATAAGCGGCAAATACCACCTGTCAAGCATCTCCGCAAGAAAAATGCCGTTAATACCGACCATAAGCATAAGCGTGAGCAACAGCCTATAAAAGAATGTAAACACTCCGGATTTTTTCATTAAATCACCCGTTTTTATAATAACACGCACACACAAAAATTGCAACAAAAAAGCGGATGCAACTAATGCAACCGCTTTAAGATAATTATTTAATTACACCATAAGACTGCAAACGAGATCTGCATATTCGCCAGGATTTTCAATCGGAAGTCCTGCAATGAGGAGAGCCTGATCGTAGAGAAGCTCTGCGTACTTCTTTGCTTTTTCAATATCCGTCTGCACTGCGCTTTCCATTGCCTTTACAGCCGAGTGATTCATATTAAGTTCAAGCACTCTCTGTGCTTTCATACCGCTGTCAGGCTGAACCGCATTGAAGTATTTTTCCATTTCAAATGAAATGCCGCCCTTTGCGGTAAGGCAAACAGGGTGAGAAACCAACTTTTTAGACGCAACAACTTCGCTTACCTTGTCGCCGAGTGTTTCTTTTACAAAAGTAAGGATTGCACTGCTGTCCTTTTCTTCCTCTTTGTTTTCATCATTCTCAATACCGAGGTCATCGTTTGTAGCCGAACAGAAACGCTTGTCCTTGTACTGCATAAGAGTCTGGAGTGAGAACTCATCAATTTCTTCTGTACAATAGAGGATTTCGTAACCCTTTGAACGCAAAAGTTCTGTCTGCGGGAGATTGTCAATTGAAGAAATGTTCTCGCCGACTGCAAAGTAAATAAACTTCTGATCCTCTTTCATTCTGTCAACATATTCCGAAAGAGTTACAAGTTTTTTCTCTGTAGAAGAGTAATACATAAGTAAGTCTTGCAACTCTTCTTTGTGCATACCGTAGTCGGCAGATACTCCATACTTAAGCTGTCTGCCAAAGGCATTGAAGAACTTTTCATAATTTTCTCTGTCATTTGCAAGCATTGAAGTAAGCTCGTTCTTAATCTTCTTCTCAATGTTCTGTGCAATAGTGATAAGGTGACGGTCATGCTGGAGCATCTCTCTTGAAATGTTAAGCGAAAGGTCTGCACTGTCAACAATACCCTTTACAAATCTGAAATGTTCAGGTAAAAGCTCCTCGCAGTTTTCCATAATAAGAACACCGCTTGAATAAAGCTGAAGTCCCTTTTTGTATTCCTTTGTATAGTAATCGTAAGGTGCCTGTGACGGAATGAAAAGCAATGCCTTGTATGTAACAACACCCTCTACGGAAGTTACGATTGTATGCAAAGGCTTGTCCATAGCCATAAACTTTTCACGATAAAAATTATCGTATTCCTCCTGCTTAACATCTTTCTTTGCTCTTTGCCAGATTGGGAGCATACTGTTAAGAGTTTCGGTTTCTGTATAATCCTCATACTCCGGTTTTTCGCTGTCCTTGGTTTCTTCCTTAACTCTGCTGTGAGTCATATCCATCATAATCGGATAGCGGATATAGTCGGAATACTTCTTGATAAGTCCCTGGATTCTGTACTGCTCAAGGAACTCATCATAGTTTTCTTCCTCTGTATTGTCCTTAATTTCAAGTACAATTGTTGTACCGATTTCGTCCCTATCTGTTTCGGTGATTTCGTAACCGTCTGCGCCGTCAGATTCCCACTTGTAAGCTGTGTCACAGCCGTATTTCTTAGTAACAACGGTAATTTTCTTTGCTACCATAAAAGCAGAGTAAAAGCCGACGCCGAACTGACCGATAATGTCAATATCGTCCTGCTTTTCGCTCATTTCCTGCTTAAACTTGTATGAACCCGAAGATGCGATTGTGCCAAGGTTGTTTTCAAGGTCGTCTTTATCCATACCGATACCGTTATCGGTAATTGTAAGTGTACGGTTTTCCTTGTCGGGCTTTATAAAAATCTTAAAATCATCTCTGCTCATATTAAGCTTATCGTCTGTAAGTGCAATAAAGCAAAGCTTATCAATAGCATCGCTTGCATTTGAAATAAGCTCTCTAAGGAAAATCTCCTTATGAGTATAAATTGAATTAATCATCAGGTCGAGAAGTCTTTTTGACTCTGATTTAAATTCTTTCTTAGCCATAAAATTACTTCCTTTTTAATTAATAATGCGTACTACATTCTTTCGTACTAATATTATATTATACATCATTTTGGTTAAATTTTCAATAGATAAAGTATTGGTTATGTGTAGCATAAATAAAAAGCAATACCGTACATATCATACAGTATTGCTTTTATATTCGTCATATTGCTTTTTAGTCCTTTATAAATAACTGATCCCAATAATATTTATATTTAGAATTATTATCGATATAGCAAGAAACACCGATTTTTTCATAAGTTTTGCTCATAATACTTGCTCTGTGACCTTCCGAATTCATCCATGCATTCACAACATCCTCCGGTGTTGAATATCCTGATGCAATATTCTCAGCCGCATTAGTGTAAGATACATTGTTTTCCTTAAGAATTGTTGACCATTTTGTACCGTTAGGTCGTTTATGATCAAATAAAGTAACTGTTTCTTTTGCACGAATATCAGAAAGACCGTTAAGTGTATCATCTTTTTTCAGCGGTTTCAGTCCCTCTTTGGCACGCTCAATATTTACAAGTTCAATAACCCTGTCAGCAAATTCTCTGTTATAGCTTGTTGTAGGTTCAGGCTCAGGCTCTGGCTCAGGCTCAGGATCGGGTTCGGGATCGGGCGTGGGATTCGGTTTAACCGGTACAGTTACTTCTGAAATAATCATCTGCGCTTTCGTTACATCCTGAACATCAATTTTGCCGTCGTTGTTATAATCGGCAATTTCTTTCTGCGTATCTGTAAACTGATCTTTTCCCGAAATGCCTAACTGCAAATATGTAACATCCTGTACATCAAACTTACCGTCAAGATTTATATCATACTCGTCCGAATCGGAAATATCTTTGTAAGCGGTATTAATAACATCAAGAATAGTATTCAGCATTTTTTCTGCTTCATCATCGTTAAGATAATCAGCTTTTTGTTTATTAATTTTTACTTTAACGCTGTCGATAAGGTCATTTTTCTTAACATTAAGCAATCTTGCAAGATTGCCTGTTTTGTCTGTTTTTTGGGTATCGGCTATTCCGTCATAGCTCACATAATTTAATAAATAATCTGCCAAAAGATCGGCATCGGTCACACCGTCAGGCAAAGTAGAACCTATTAGCCTGCTTGTTGAAGTAATTGCTTTTTCCGGACCGCACTCGGGATGATTCTTCCATGCCGCCTCCGTACATGTTTTAGAACTGTCTACAGGATTTTCAAATACATTACCTGTCATATAGCAGGTGTCGCCAAGGCAATCACCGTTCATAATTGTTTGGTATGTCTGCATACCTGTGTCTGCGCTGAAAATTACGCAATAGTATTTGTGGTTTTCCGACTGCACGATTTCGTCGGAATTACCTGTTCTTACAACATTATAGGAGTACAAACCGTTTCCTTCATTAACACATTTTTCACTTTTTGACTGCCATGTTGTCCATTCTCCCGTACCGTCAGCTCTCCAGATATGGCAATAAATCCTCGTATAGTTTTCCCATCCTGTTGAGTTAACATCAAAGTAGATCTTTGTGCCTTCGCCTACATTTTCATCGGTGCCTGCTGCCGACACTGCCAATCCGCCCATAGCAAGCATTGACATAGGCACTGTAAGTGCAAGTGCGGAAGCAGTAATACCTTTTAATAATTTATTATGTTTCACATTATCAACCTCTTTGTAATTTTGATTTAATATTCCGCATTTTCTCAAAATATTATATTAATATGTTACAACAGTTAATAATATATGTCAATATTAATTCAAAATTTCACCAACGAAATTTTGTGCATTATTTTGTTGAAAATATGTGAGCAACAAAGTGTGCAGCACAAAAAAGGCTCCGTCAAAAGACGAAGCCTTAAATTTGTGAAAATATTAAGCTATACGATTAAGCCTTACCGACTGAACCGAAGAGTTCCATTTTCTCTTTAACAGTAGCCTTGATAGCCTCTGCACCCGGAGCAAGGAGCTTTCTTGGGTCAAAGCCCTTACCCTCTAAGTCCTTACCTGCCTCAACATACTTTCTTGTAGCATCGGCAAATGCAAGCTGGCACTCTGTATTTACATTGATCTTTGAAACGCCGAGTGAAATAGCCTTCTTGATCATATCAGCAGGGATGCCTGTACCGCCGTGGAGAACGAGTGGCATATCGCCTGTAAGCTGCTGAATCGCATCAAGAGTTTCAAAGCTAAGGCCCTTCCAGTTTGCAGGATACTTACCGTGAATGTTACCGATACCTGCGGCGAGCATTGTTACGCCGAGGTCAGCAACCATTTTACATTCCTTAGGATCTGCGCACTCGCCCATACCGATAACGCCGTCTTCCTCACCGCCGATTGAACCAACTTCAGCCTCAAGTGAAAGGCCGAGAATGTTACAAGCAGCTACGAGTTCCTTAGTCTTAGCAATGTTCTCTTCGATTGGGTAGTGAGAACCGTCAAACATAATTGAGCTGAAACCTGCCTTAATGCAAGCCTTAGCGCCTTCGTATGAACCGTGATCAAGGTGGAGAGCAACCGGAACAGTAATGTTAAGCTCTTCGAGCATACCGTTTACCATACCAACGACTGTCTTGTAACCGCACATATATTTACCTGCGCCCTCAGATACACCGAGAATTACAGGTGAGTTAAGCTCCTGAGCAGTTAAAAGAATTGACTTTGTCCACTCAAGGTTATTGATGTTGAACTGACCAACTGCATAGTGGCCTGCTTTTGCTTTTGTAAGCATTTCTTTAGCGTTTACTAATGGCATATTAATCTTCCTTTGTAGTAAATTTTCGGAACAAAAAACATAGTCGCTCCGAGTTACTTTTATTATACAATAAATCATTTCAAATATAAAGTCTTTTGCAAAAGTTTTTTGGTTTTTTGAAGAAATTACAGGAAAAATCTTGTAAAATCACCTAATTTTCAATATATACTCACATAAGCGTGATATAATTTTGTTGCTTTTAAAACAATAAAGATATATAATACTTATGAAAGCTATAAATTAGTAATTCATAATTAAAAAGTTTGCAACATATAAGTTTGACTTAATTATTTTATACAATTACGAATTATGCATTACTAATAAGGAGATATTTTTATGGATAATAATTTCAATTCTAATAATCAGTTTGAACCTGAAAAGCCTTTTACCGAAAAACCAACCGAGCCGCAGCCTGCGCCTGTTTTTGAAACCGAAAATACAGAAAGCAACGCAGAAATGACTAACGAACAATCGGTAACACCGCAGTATCGAAATTTTGAGCCTGAAAAACTGTTTGAAAATAGATTTTCTCAACCTCAGCAACCGCAAAATGACTTTGCTCCTCAAACACCGAATTTTGAACAGCCGCAGCAAAACGGATATTATCAAAACAACGGCTGCAACGGACAATACAACCCAAACTTTAATCAGCAGTATAATCCGAATCCGCAATATCAACAGCCGTTTAATCCGCAACCGCCTCAATATCAGCCGTACGGCAATCCGCAGGCTGGCGGCAGACCTGTGTATCAGCCTCAGCATGGACAATACGCTAATCCACAGCAGCAATATTCTCAACCGTACGCACCACAGTATCAACAATATCAACCGCAGTACGGACAGCAGAATTATCAACAGCCAAACTTTAATCAGCAGCCATACGGACAGCCTTATGTGCCGCAGCAAAAGCCGCCTGTTGATTATTCAAATACATACGCACAACCGCCAATGCCGAATATACCACGCAAAAAGATGACACCCGGCATTATTGTAATAATAGTTGTGCTGTCATTGCTTTGTGTAGGCAGTATCTGCGGAATGATTGCCTATGTTGCGTCAAATTCAAACAACAACAAAAATAATACAAATAACAGCTATACATTTACATTACCGAGTGACAGTCACAATGACAGTTCAAGCACTCAAGAGCATAATGAATCCGATTACAGCAACAAGACAAATTCTTCTTATGAGGGAATTGACTTAAAAGCTAAACCGAGCGATGCCAAAGATTCCAAATACAACACCGAATATGCAAGCAACGAAGTAACAGATTCTATTGTCGGCGTTCTTTGCTATTCAGACGAAATCACAGATGATTCACAGTGCACTTCGCAGGGCAGCGGAATTATAATTACATCAGACGGTTATGTGATTACAAATGCTCATGTAGTTGGCAACAGCAAAACTCTCTACCTTATACAGGTCGTTACTTCCGACGGCAAGCAGTACAAAGCAGGTGTTGTTGGTTACGATACACGCACAGACCTTGCTCTTTTGAAAATGGACGATGCAAGCGGACTTAAGGTCGCTAACTTCGGTAACTCCAAAGATGTTTCACTTGGTGAAAGTGTAATAGCTATAGGTAATCCCGGCGGAGTTAAGTATAACAACTCAATCACTCAGGGTATTGTATCTGCAGTTGACAGACAGAGCAGTATTACGACAAATGTAAAATTCATTCAGACAGATGCAGCCATTAACCCTGGCAATTCCGGCGGCGCTCTTGTAAATATGTACGGTCAGGTAATCGGAGTTTCATCCGCAAAAATAGCCGCTACAGATTATGAGGGTATGGGCTTTGCAATTCCTTCTGCCACAGTAAAAGATGTTATTGATGACATTATGAAATACGGCTATGTGCAGGGCAGAGTAAAGATTGGCGTTACAGGTGAAAATGTACAGAGCAGTGGAAACACGCCTGCGGGCATTGCGATTTACAGCATTGACGAGGACGGTCCTTGCGCAAACACAGACCTTAAAGAAAACGATATTATCACAGGTGCCGACGGCAAAAAGGTAAGCAACTTCGCAGAGTTCTATGATATACTCGAAAGCCATAAAGCAGGCGATACAATTGAGCTTGAATATTACCGCAGCTCAAACGGCAGTACAAATAAAGTTACCATAACTTTGCAGGAAAGCAAGTAATAAAATTATATAATCATAACGACCGCTGTCATTATC
>ERZ779645.218-NODE-218-length-36630-cov-11.240602_pt1 | contig 36630 bp, 54 predicted proteins | sample MGYA00511103_ERZ779645 | MGnify/ENA primary metagenome ERZ779645 (study PRJEB29588, sample SAMEA2158521) | human gut metagenome | biome: human gut; feature: human-associated habitat; material: faeces | place: Denmark | collected 2008/2010 ...
ATGCACCGCATTACCTTGAAGAGCCAGCGCATTGAATCCAAGAACGGTGACTTCGTATCCTACGGATCGGACCCAAGACGCATACAATATGCAGGAAGCGAGGCAGATGCCATGAGGACTATGACGGAAAATATTCGGCACATCAGGATGCAATCAAAGAAAATTGTGTTAACTTTGAGGTGACGTACAACGGAACGTACAACAAGGACTATGTAAACGGCGAAGAATCTGCTGTGACGACGGCTTGATTGAAGCAAGGACAGACACGTGCGATGCAAAGGAAATAGAGGACAACATCCAGTAAGGCGAAGCCTACGAGAACTGCATTACTATTACCATACAGATTATCTGGGCAGCAGCTACATCACCAACCTGGACGGAGAGGTGGTACAACACATAGAGTACGTGGCGTTCGGCGAAGTGTTCATTGAAGAGCGGAACAACATCTGGAATACGCATTAGCTCTTCGATGCAAAGGAATTCTGCGAGATGACGTGTGTAACTTCGGTGCGAGTAACTATGCTCCGGGGTTGAGTTTATGGATTAACCTGATGAAGATACGCGAATTCACTTCATATAAGATAAATTGATAACAAAATAAATATAGCTTATACCTATATAGGTTACGGAAAAGCTTTATAGTATATGCAATAATGAAGGAAGAGCGAAAATAGTGAAAACATGGTAATAGTAGAATTCATAGTTAATCTCATAGTTGATGTAATAGCAAATGACTTTGGGGCATTATTAAGATTTTTATATTCCAGATATGTTCTGAGGAAGAATGTCAAGTATTCAAATTTCACGGCAGGAACTACACTTAGAACAAAAAGGGACAAAACATTGTATAATGAGAATTATGACAAGAATAATAGATGGTGTGCCGGTTTTCTCTTAATATTAGCTGTCATTTTAGGAATAAGTCTTTCTTAATATGTTATGATTATAATAGTTGGATGTCATGATTTACTCAAAAAACAAGAAAATGAAATGTGTTACAAATAAGGAACTTATAAGTGTTATATTGGTAAATATTGGCTTATTAGCAGTTGCTGTCTTTATGTGGCTCATATACGACCGTAGGCAAACGATAATCAAAAGTGAGGAACCAATACAAAATTATTCGGTACTGGAAGTTTATTGCCAAACCAGAAGAAATTCATCATCCATACTCATAGAGTTCAATGGAAAGCAATATTATGTAGCAGTTGCCAGAGATAAATGCATACAGTTTGATCCACAAAAAATAAAACTCTTTTATGACAAAGAAAGAGATAAAGTTTATGAAGAAAGCGGGGCGGTGTTAAGACATTTAGTACCTATTTTCATTCTATATTTATGCTCATGTATATGGTTATTTGTCGTAATAAAAAAAAGACTTAGTAGTTGATTATATATTAGGCTGTAACAACTTCAACTATGAGACTGGCATCGACAAACTCAATTTATGACGTGGCCGATGGCGTTCGAAAGAGAATTATCCGGTCACTTGAAGGCAACGTTTACTATGAAGCGCAATGTTACATGACAAGAAAGCAGGCGGTAAGCGGAGGAATTATAGAGAAAGACCAAGAATCCGGAACTGTTGCATAAGTATTTGCCTGGTCATGGCAAAAAGATCGGTGAAGAAGGTTTCGATTTAGGAACGGAAATATTGGAACAAGGTCGAGGACTCAAAGTCTCAGGAGCCGAAAAAATCACCGATAAGGTAATAGAAAAAAGACTCTAATAATACAAAAGATAGTAAATAATGAGAACAATGGAACCAGTACCTCTATGGGGTATAATATTTATTAATTGCATGACAATCTGGAGTAGTATAGAGGTACTTATACGCCTATACAGAAGCAGGAGCAAAAGAAGTGCTTCATTTTACATATATGGAGTAGCTTCATTGATAGGACTAATCTTAGGTGTGATAAGTTTCTTTTATCACATCTGTCATACACTTTGTGCAATATTATGGGGGCTATATTTAATTATTGATACATATAAGGAGCAGAAAAGTCATCCTGTATCAAAATGGACGACTAGTTATGCCTCAGTCCTTAACAGCTATTATGGAGGTATTGGTTTTATGATTTATGGGATAATGTTAATTTTATTATACTATAATATAATATAACACATGTTGTAAGGTAACTATTTGAGCAGAAGGAAGATACCGATAATCAGTATTTCCTTCTGCTCTTATAAATAAAAAAACTCTGTAAGTACCGGATTGCTCTTGTCGGTTCTAACAATGTGGGGATAATGCAATCCGTATAGATTATAGTGACCAATATGCAGTACAACAGGAGGCTATATAGTGACCAATAGAATAATTAACTTTAAGAACTATTCAATTTGCTTGAATTGGATTAAAAAAATACAAAAGAAAGTATATGATGAGAACAATGGAACCGGTACCTCTATGGTGTATAATATTTATTAATTGCATGACAATCTTGAGCAGTATATGGATACTTATACGCCTATACAGAAACAGGCGCAAAAGAAGTGCTTCATTTTACATATATGGACTAGCTTCTATAGTAGGACTGTTCCTAGGTGTGATAAGTTTCTTTTATCACATCTGTCATACACTTTGTGCAATATTATGGGGACTATATTTATTTATTGATACATACACTGACCAGAAAAAACATCCTAGATCAAAAGGGACGACAAGTTATTCCACAATCCTTAAAGGCTATTATGGCGGTATTGGTTTTATGATTTATGGGATAATGTTGATTTTATTGTATTACAACATAATATAGCACATGTTGTAAGGCAACTATTTGGCGGAAAGGAGGCAAGTGATGAAAAAACAAGAATTAAAGATGTATTCCAAAATAGTAACTATTATAGCTACCATAATTGGTCTGTTTGTTTTTGTGTCGCTGTATTTAGTTTTACCTATTCCCAGAGGTAGTAAAGTTGATGGTGATTATTATACCTACTATAAAAATATCAGAGGAATATACTATATCTCGGTTGAACACTCGCTTGAATTGATAAATCACGGCAGTTGGGGCTATCTCAAAGATGTGGACGAATCAACATTTACGGTATTAGATAACCAATGGGCAAAGGATGCAACCCATGTCTGGTTTGGAGACAAGTTGATAGAAAACGTAGATGTCAAAACATTCCATATCAATGCCAGTGGAGTTGCTGTGGATAAAGACAATGTTTATATCCGAGACTATTCGGGTAACGGTTCATACAGTTCCTACATAAGCCCTTCTCACAGTGGTATAGACGTCGAAACAGCAGAATACTTTGTGTATCGTCTCGGTTCCAGACAGGACGAATGGATGAGGGATAAAGACTACGTTTATCACTATGATAAGAGAACGGATGTTGACAGAAACAGTTTTAGGATTATAGGGGAGGACTGGTTTATTGACAAGAACTATGTCTATCTGACCGTGTATAATAATAAAACTCAAGCGTGGAATTTATGTCGTATAGACTCCTTGCAATATCCTATCGAGGCGGGCTACTGTTATTTCCGTAATGGCAGGAATGTCATTTATGGTGATTCTGTAATTGTCCGGGATATAGATATTCGGCGTTTTGAGGAAATCGGTGTCGGCAAGTATTTAGTTAATGATATGCTCTTCTTGAATGGAGAACCTTTCCTCAAAGACTCATTGGACGTAAATAATGCCACATTCTATTTTTACGGGCGCATTGCAACCGACAAACATCATGTCTTCTTTGACAGGAAGCAACTGAATGATATCGACGCCGCTACTTTTCGTCAAATAAGCAATGAGGTCTTTGAAGATAGAAACTACATCTATACCATAAAAGAAAATTCATGGAAAGAGGAATATCCTTTCGATAAAAGAAGGAAAGAGTAATCAAATATTTTGATAAATGTTGTTTATCAGTCGGGTAAGTTAAACCGATGAAAACCTAAAATAAAGTGATATGGAAAGTAAAACCTGGTGGAGCATTGTACTACTTATAATAAGTTGTGTCATGCTATTTACAATACGGAAAAGAAATCCAACAGGCAGCATTAAGAATGGCATTTGCTGGATAATTGTTATAGTCTCAACTATTTTTAGTTTACTTGAACTTGTTCTCAGTAAGTATGAAAATATATGTATAATGCTAATAGGGCTGAATGTCATCATATTTATAAAATTGACAAGTAAAGCAGAGAAGCCTCGATTTGATCAAATCTATTTTAATATCCTAGCGTTGTATGCTATAGGAACAATGTTATTACTGTATGGTGTTTTAAGGATGTTGTCGTTAGTATAGTGTTACATCATAAACAGGCTATGAATGATAGTTACTATAGAAAAAAGAGAAATTTCTTTTAATAGACTGATTGATAATTCGATATAGAATTCGTAACTTTGGTTATACTCTTGATAATATGAAATGATGCACCAATAAACGGATAATAAATATGTCTCCACGTAAAATACTGTATGCGCTGTTGTGCTTGTCGATATATGCAATATGTTTGCTTGTATTCTTTCCAAGCGAGAAGCCGCAATATCCGTTTGTCTCTAAGGAGGACTACACGGGTTATCTTGACTACAAGACTTCCGGTTATTCAGAGAATTATGACGCTGACTCTATCCTGATGAAAGATATCTCGTTTGTCTTTGATATGAAAGCTCCTATAGACATGTCATCCATAAGCTATGACTTTTTGATAATACGAGGGGGAGTAATATATAAGGGACCATTCAAGAAAAATATAACGGTTAAGAATGTACCTTTCATAATGGATAACAATCTTACGAGAATCAATACCATATCTTTTGCTTTATTAGACCATACCAACAAACAAGTATATACGTGGTTCAAGAAGGAATCTTACTATCTATACAAAAAAGATAAATATCGCATTACTCTTAAGAACAATGGTGAATTCTCGATTAGGTAATCCTTCATTGAAGAATACTGTTACGATTTGGGCGGGAGGCAACCGTATCGTGAACTAATTGTATGATTATGAATAATTTCATATTGTAATATTGTTGGCCGTCATCACGGAAATATGAGGAATGTTGTGTATATTTGTGGAAATTAAGCGCATTTTCGGTTCTGTTTGCGCTTGCCTTTGACTTAAATATGCATTTAAACTCGATACGATATGGGATTGGATATATATGCAGGGACATTGACACGTTATTATAGCCATAACTGGAAAACGATAACACAGCAACTGTCTGAAGAAAACGGACAGCATTACAAGCAGGTGGATGAGAATGGAAATGAAATAAAGCCTGTGGATGATATCAGTGAGATTGAACAGATTCGTGAGGTGATATGCCAGTGGTCTGACGGTCTTGCATCGAACATAGACGCGTCGATGAAGACTCCATTATGGGACGAAAAAAGGGAAAGTGAGTACTTTACGGATAAACCGGACTGGGAGGCATTCGGCGCTCTGGTCATGTTGCAGGCTTGCCGGCTGTTGAACCGTCCTGTACCTGAGTGCGTGGAAAGCGGCTGGGATGCTTTTGACGAGCCTGTAGTCAAAGAGGCCATGTCCCAGTTACGAGATTGCTCGTTGCTCTCGGAAGTGACTCTCTGGCTTCCTATTCCGAAAGATATTATCTTTAGAACAACGTTGCCGTCCGGCAATGAAGCGAGTATCTCTACTCTGACTGTATTAAAGAATGAGCTGGAAGTCCTGAACCAAAAAATGTGGAAAGCGGATGTAGCTACCATTCTTTCATGGAGGAATGAGAAATATTATGTTCCAATAAAAAGTAAGAAACCCAAACTTATCCTTGGTTTTGTCAGGGGTAAAAATCATGCTCAAAAGGAGAAATACAGTACCGAGGAACTCGCACAATGTGCCTACTCGATGTTGTATCAGGCAGCCTGTTTTGGAATGGAACAGCAGGTTCCCGTCCTGCTGGATTATTGAACTTATAAAATATAGGGACATGAGCTAAGGACGCCGGTGGAAAGAGGCCTGTACCCACTGTTGAAACTTATCTGTTCTACTCTTTAAACGGCTTTCAGGTATGTCATACTCTTTTTCTTTCCAACTTATCTGAATTTTCTTGACTGCAAATATTCTTCCTTGCCCGGAAAGTTCAAATTGCCGATAGCGCCTGTATTGTATCTAAACACAACGTGCGGAGAGTACTGAATGTTACCCGGATCTGATGCTACACGTTGCTGCTCTTCCTGTGAAAGTACATTGGGATAGATAATGAAGTCGTATTTATCCAGAAGGATGCGCCGGAAGCCGATTTCGTATGGCTTGTCAGGAGATGATGAAACTGCTATTGAAATGCAATGAATGTCATCCAAGGCGTTCTCTATATCATCCAGATCCGTTCTGTCAAGACCCGATGTCATGAGTAAGGAATCAATCTTTTCCTCGCCGGGGTCCCAGCTGTTGCAACCATGTTTGTCTTCAGTAAATACACCGAAATCAGATACTTTACCTTTCTCAAATTCGATGTAGATGTTGCGTCCCGGTTTCAGCTGTTGACGGACTTTGTGATAGAGGTCTTCCATTTGGGCATGGTACTTGATATAGTGTCTCTCCATTATATGGGCATCGCATCTGTCGTTGGGATTATAAATCCATAGAAGTGCTGCCATAATATTGACGACATGCCATGTCAGGAATATTCTTTTGTGCCTGGTATTGAATCTCAATGATGTGAAAACGGATATAACAGAAATAACAAATGCCGGTATGACCAGAATGAACGCAAATGCAACAATCAGAATTCCTATAAATTTGTCAATCCACAATAAGGTAATTGATGCCGATACTATGATGGCAGATATATATTGTACGATTACCCAATTGCTGGTTGGCGGTGATTGTTGTATTCTATCCGGCTTCATGACAGGTTGCTTTGGTGATGTAGCAAAGATAATAAAACGTTGTGAACTAATTGCATGATTATGAATTATTTCTGTTCAATGATGAAATAGTTGAATCATTGTGGAAGATTATGGGAAAAGTTTCGTAAATTTGGAGGTGAGGGGTGTGATGATTGTGTTGTTTTACCTGTGCAAAGGTGTATTCAATATCTTGGTAATGCAGAATTAGTGAAAAGTTCCTCGGGCCTGAATGAGCATAGGGGTAAACTTATTGATATATTCCAGGAGGAACCCTCCGTACTCTCTATGGCTTCAGGACAGAGATTGTGATTGCTGGTTGACAAACGCATAATATGAGGGAATATGGGAAAATTGACTAAAGCGGATAAAGTATTTATAACTATTGCCGTATTGTTTGCTGTATGGGGTGCCTACTTTGTTTACACCAAAGGCTACGGACCTCTTAATTCTTTGAAGAAGAATAAAGTATATTCAACAGCCGTTGTTACCGGTGAAACTTATATTCTTAAAGGATTAAAATTTTATATTTACAGGTATGAGGTAGATAACAATGCATATGAAGCCAACGCTCGTCTTTATAGCAACATGGTTATGTTGAAAGGAGACTCTGTACGGATAGTATATGATAAGGTGCATCCAGATTTTTCTATGAGTGTAAAAGACTATTTTTCGTGTGATTATTTAAAAATCGTCGGTTTTAATTAGTACACTGTTTTGAGTGAAGTATGCAATAAGCTGATTGGGTATTCTTCGGAAGAGTCTTATATTGGCTTTCAAATATAGATAACTATGGTAAAAAAAGAATTAGAGGAACAGTTAATGAAATTCTCCCATTTGGGAGTCGCCTTTTCAAAAAACGGAGCGCTGCTGATTGGGAAGGCTCCGCATATTGCCGAATTTGCCTGGCTTAATGTCATGTATCCATGTGCTACAGAAACAGAGATACGCGATTTGGAGAAAAGACTGGGGAGCGCTATTCCTGAAGTTTATAAGGATTTTCTGATGAATGTATCAAATGGTTTTGATATAATGAACTGCACACTGGCGTTGCATGGTTGCAGAACTTCATACAACAGATACCAGCTGTATCAATGATGGAATCAGATTCTTTTTATTGCAGAGTATTTGGTCTGTATTTAGCCTACCAACCATGGGTAGAAGATAGAAGGACTCTATCCTATTACAATCTCTGCTGTGGTGTCGAATTTGGATATGAAGATGATTAAATTTTAGGGAATAAAATTATTAAGATTGAATAGTTATATATTGTCATAAATATTTAGTTATGAAGTTGTCTGCTTATATCTTTACTTTAATTCTCTGTTTATCTATATATATTATTATGGTAACAAATTTCTTATGGTATGAAAAATTGGTGATTGGCGTTATATCTATTTCAATAATTTCAGTTATAGATAAATTTTTTATCACAAAGAATAAGAGATGCAGAATTGTCCATTTAATTGTTTTTTTATCAATATTTATATATATAGCATGGGGGGTGTTTCTATAAAAAATATTTATTTATTGACTGTACGTTGCATACTTTGGTGTTTGACCTTTATATGCAGTGTTATCCTGTCTTGTTTTAGTTTTGCATCTCCAGAAACATACGATAATAGTTTTATTCTAAAATTAATTATTGGATTTTCATTGATGGTTGGATATCTGTTATTGTTGTTTATTTTGTGCATACCTTTTATGGGCATAAAAAATGTATGGCAAAAAACAAATCTTGATATCTTGACTTTATTAATGGCTATTATCATTAATGCATTAATCTATTAAAAACTAATGATGTATATTATGAGTAGTTTGAAAAAAAAATTACCATCATACAGCAATCTCATTATTTCGCCATAAATACAAATAGAAGATTCAACTAAATATATGATTCTGAATAATTTCCAATCATTGTAAAGATAGTCTGTCTTTTATGAGAGATTATGTGGAATGTTTCATATCTTTGTAAATAGCCATTGATTTACAGTATCTTTAGTAATAGGGAAATAGTACTAACCGCCAGATAAATGAATAAACATGGAAAAGAAAGAATTAGAAAATCTATTCATGCGGTTCTCCCATTTGGGAGTCGCCCATTCAAAAAACGGAGCGCTGCTGATTGGGAAGGCTCCGCATATTGCCGAACTTGCCTGGCTTAATGTTATGTATCCATTTGCTACCGAAGCTGAGATATGCGATTTGGAGAAAAGACTGGGGAACGCTATTCCTGATGTTTACAGGGATTTTCTGATGAATGTATCCAATGGATTGAACATAATGAATTGCACATTGGCGTTGCATGGTTGCAGGACGTCATACAACAGGGCTGATTTTGAATCACGTTATCCATTTAATATTGAAGACGTGCAGAAGTCTGAACGGCCTAAAAATGCCACACCGGAAATGTTCTTTTTTGCCTCTTATAATTATGACTGCTCAAAGCTCTATCTTAATACTTCGGATAATAAGATATACTATTGCGACCGCTATGATGCGACACCGCTTAAATCATGGGATTCGCTATCAGACATGATTACTTCTGAGATAGAGAGGATATTTGGTCTATTTGATACGGATGGGCGAACATCCAATAGAATGGCTCCTACAACCCCGGTTGTAATATAGATGAAGGTATTTTTACGAGATTAATGCGATGATTTTAATTTAAGGGATGAAGCTTTTAACCAGTTAATGCTAAATATATGGAAAAAAGGGATTTTATTAAGCAAGGTGAGTGGCTTTGTGCTCCCGGAGGTCTTGCTGTAGTCGAAAAAGTGTGCAATCTTTATTATGAGGAGTACGACTTTATTCCTAAAAATAATAAAATAGGAGACTATAAATTGTCTATGGTCCAATTTAAATTGTTTTGTGATTATGACGGACATCCCAGAAAGCGAAATCACTGTAAAGTAGATAATGCCTATAGTTTTTTCCCAATGACAATCAAAGATAAGAGAGTTCTGCAAAGAAGTATTAAGGATAATCCTGAAGAATATGCCTCATTTGTCAAACTCTTAGAAAAGCCCCAAGAAATGAAAGGATGGGAAGTGTTAAACTACGAAATTTTTTCTGACACAAAAATGAAGGCAATTCAAGATCTGGAAAGAATAAAAAATGATTTACCACCTAAATTCACATTTCCGGAGCTGATGAAAGTGGCAGCGGATCATGGGTGTGTGATAGACCTGTCTAATTTTCTAAAAGACACTATTATGGTTGAACACTATATTCGCATAACACTTAATCATACTTATGGAGATTGTGCCGGGAAAAGAGTTCTATTTCATAATTTTGATTTTGAAATAAAAAGATAATCCTGATGTTCAAGCTGTTGAAACACAATGATATTGTAATATTCAATATTTAGGTGTAAAGGAAAATGAAGAGATGTATTTTGATTATAATAACCGTATTCATTACCTATTCTTTTCAAATTGTCAAAGGTAATGAATCTGTTCCTCAAATTGTTGATAATGAACCAGTAATTATAATACGAACAGATAAAAATACATATTTTTCTGTTCAATTATTTAGTTGTTTTTCAGAAGGCGGATTTTATACTAAATATCTTCTCGTTAAAAACAACGGCGAAACAGTTGCAAACATAAATTTCCCTTCTTCAGAAGATATAAAGAATCTTAGTGTAAATATAAAGAGACACAAAAAAGGGTTTATACTAAAATGTTATTATGGTGGAGGTATCAATTTATACAGTCGCTATTTTTATTTCAAAAGCGATAAAGATAGCATGTATTTATATAAAATTATAGGAACGCATACCACACCGAACTCTGATAAGATAATAACTGAGAAAAAATATTTGCAACCTCAAATTGATATAAGTAATTTTGATATTATTAATTATATAGATAATACTCCGTAAGTTATTGTTATTAGAGATATTTTATGTGCTAATCCTGATAAATATAAACTGTCATGAAAGCAATATGAAACAATTAATTAATAGTATATGAATTATGAAACGTTTTATATATCTAATTGCGCTATTTAATGTGCTTCTATCATGTTCTTGTTCATCACGTATTTCATATGAAAATTATGAAAATAAAAAATACAAAATTACGCTCAAACAAAAGTCCAATATCATTGTAGGCTTCATTATTTCAAATAAAGAGACAAACTCTAAACTGGCTTTTACTCCGTCATTAATTATGATTGATGGAGAAATACCTGAAGGAAGTCTCAGGTCTGATTATAATAGTACAGATGAAACAGAGCTTTATCAATGCGATTCTACATATTGTATAGATACAGATTCTATTTCAATTGCCTTTGCATTGGAAGTCTTAAATCATAAAAGACTGGATTTGTATATATACAATTCCCAGCTACAAGACTATAAAGATGAAAACTGTACGTTACTGAAACAATCTAAATAAATCAACTGGAGTATAGGAGGAAAACAATAAGAATGAAAATATGATAAAAGCATGGATAACAGATTATTTGGGGCATTATTAAGATTTACATATTATAAATATGTTAAGAGGGAAAATGTTATATATTCAAATTTACTCACAGGAGTAAATACGCCTCGAACCAAAGTAGATAAAGCATTGTATGATAATAATTATGGCAAAAATTGAATGTCGTGTGCCGTTTTTCTATGTATCTTAGCTGGTATTTTAGGAATATGTTTTTCTTAATATACTATGATTATAATAGTTGGATGTCGTGATTTACTCAAAAAACAAGGAAATGAAACGTGTTACGAATAAGGAACTTATAAGTGTCATATTGGTAAATATTGGCATATTAGCATGGGCTGTTTATGGTTGGCTTTTATACAACCATAGACAAACCATAATCAATAGTGAGGAACCAATACAAAATTATTCGGTACTGGAAGTTCATTGCCGTCGTAGATCTTCATCATCCATAGTCATAGAGTTCAATGGAAAACAATATTATGTAGCAGTTGACAGAGATAAATGCATACAGTTTGATCCACAAAAAATACAATTCTTTTATGACAAAGAAAGAGATGAAGTTTATGAAGAAAGTGGACTGGTGGTAAGAAATTTAGTAGTTGCTTTCATTATATATTTATGCTCGTGTATATGGTTGTTTACTGTAATAAGAAAAAGACTTAGTAGTAGTTGATTATATATTTGACTTTGATCAACTTCAGCTATGAGACTGGCATCGTTTTATTACCTCTGGCATTTCCTCCGTGTTCCTAAGATATACAAGCTGATACCTATCAAGAATAATAAAACAGACATTATTCGAAAGAAAGTAAATTTTTCATAGTTCTCGATAAGATGAGTACGCCAGTTAGCATTGTCTATATTTTCTGCTTTACAGAATAGCTCACCTTTATCCAACCGATAGGTTTCTGTACCTTGGTCAGTAGTACAGTTGATATATAATACCGAGTCTTTGACCGTGTAACCTTGAATAGACCCTACAATGCCGCTTGTTCCGTCCATTTTGAACCCCGGACCGCAGATTTCCAATTCATCCTCTCCGGTTATATAGAAATTGTAGTATCTGTCAATCCTGATTGAAACATCTTGCGGTAGGCGAAGCGGATTAAAAACTATCGGACTTAGACCATAATATCGGCCATTGTAATCTGCCACTAAGAAAAGTACACTGGCAATGGCAATGATTGTCAGGCTTATAAAGGGGCGGGCCACAAGTTCTCTGATTCGTTTCATCCGTTTAGAAAAATAGAACAGAAAAACAAGTAATGTAATTATTAAAATCGTTATCATCCAGTAATGCCTTATTTCTCCACAAAGATACTTAAATGATCTGACTAAGTACATGATTATGAATGATTTTATATCATTATAAAGATATTCTGTCATTTATGAAAGATTATAGAAAATGTTTTGTAGATTTGCAAAAAGGTGAGGGTGTTGAATGCGACGGGATGAGAATTTTAAGTTCCTTTCAATGGCTAATTAAGTTATACGAGTAACACAATTTTAATCACATATTGTCATGAAACACTATTTATTGTCATTCCTACTTATGATGTCTGTAATCAGCATATTTCAGACAGCAAGCGCCAAAGAGCCCAAGGACAATGAGAGCAGGCATGTTATAGTAACCCTCAAATCAGGTGAAAAAGTAGAGGGATATATTTATCAAAACTGGCAGCCTGAAAATTCTCCATTTAGAAAACCGAACTATATGTTCAAGTTGACGCTTAACCCAGATGATGATGAAAAGATTGAGTACACTGCTGATGATATAATAAGTGTCAAGTTTGTCAAAGTGACTGAGAATAATCCGGAAGGTCAGTTATGGGAATCACGTCCACTTGCCAGACCAAACTTTCGTAGTCGTTACAATACTACCCAACGGCTATTCTGCGTAAACAAGGTTGGTAAAAATGCTACAACATATTGGTGGAATGTATTGGCTTCTGCAGGTCAAAATCTGTCTCGTCAAGAAATCAAAACCTACTTTGGTGTACGTTTTCACAACGATCCTGATGGAATAGTTTACACTTACTCTTTGGTTAATTCTGTTTTAACGGACAAAAAATATCCTGGATTGAGTGATTTTTACATGGAGTGGTTCAAAGGTCCCGAAGGTAAAGTTCATCAAAAAGAATCTGAAGAAAATGATGCTTGGATTCTTGACATGTACGATGCATATCTTGAAAAAATGGGAGATGAAGCAGCCAATCTACCATACTCCACAAAGGACAAAAAGAAGTAATTTTGCAATAGGTTTCAAAACAGAATGAGCAACAAACAAAACAATAATATTATGAAAAAGAATATTATATCTTTATTGGGATTCGTCATTTGTTCTCTTTTAATCATAATCTCCGGATTCCTATGTTTTACGACAGAAGGTATTGATGCGGAAAAGATGAGAACAATCTATATGGGATTTATTTTACTTATGATCCATGGTTGTTACCGCATTTATAAATTCAAGACATCAACCCATCAGGACACCGAAACGGATGAAGTGCAAAAAAAATTACAACAGGTAAATTCTATTGCTGAATTTTTCCGTACAGTCTTTCATCCTAAAGAAATGTATTTCCATACTTCACTTTCTCTTTTCATTATTTTGGTATTAGGATTGTTTGGTACTTCAACTCTATTTTGGGCATTCACATTTCTATTTTTAGCAATAAAATCTGTATTGACAATTCATTATTATCGCTATTGGAAAGCATGGGAGAAACTGGTAGTAGCAGAAATGAATGCAAAGACGGACGATAATGATGAAATAGACGAGAAAACTGTTTGTGAGTTTATCGAAGTATTAAAGCCTTTCAAGCGCAAGGCAATTGAAATTTCTTTTGCATCTTCGGAAGATGCCGCAGGAACAGGTTGTTCCAAATATGGAGGTCAGCCAGATGTGCCGGAAGATTTTCAATGGCCCCTGGATAACAATAATCGTCCTCTCTCTCTGTTGCTTCAGATAAACTGTTCTGACCTGACACCTATTGCCCCTGAAGACTATCTGCCGAAATCGGGGCATTTATATTTCTTCTATGAACTAGGCGAACAAAATTGGGAAGGAGCAGAGAATAGTATTCGTGTTATATATATAGATACACAACATAAAGAACTGCATCGGATAGATTATCCAAAAACATTGGCGAATGAATTCAGATTAAAAGAACGGGTTATATCTTTTAAAACTAAAGACAGTTATCCTGCTTTCCAAGATTTTGGTAATCAGAATACTGAATATAATCAGTTAATAGATAAAGTTGAGAGTTTCAATGAAGCTCGGAGCAGATTGGAAACAGAGTCGTCCAGCAATGCAATCGGAACCATGTTCGGATATGCAGACTTGATACATGATGTTGTAGTAAATGATTTGAATACAAATATTCTGCTTTTACAACTCTCTTCTATAGAAGATGATTCGTATGAACTTTTGTTTGGTGACTGTGGAAATATTTATTTCTACATATCTCGTCATGATCTGCAAACTAAAGATTTTAGACATGTAAAGTTTGAATTGCAGTGCTATTAAAAAGATAAAGTGATAGAACTGTACTCTAATTTTTATGTGAAATATTACACAGAAACTTGTGTTAAAATTCTGTCAATAGGATCAAAATAACAATTCCTCATCCTTCAGTCCTTAAGGGCTATTATGGCGGCGTTGGTTTTATGGTCTATGATATAATGATTATTTTGTTGTATTACAACATAATATGACACTTATTATAAGGGAAATTTTACAATATTAAGACAAGATATATTTAACCAATAAATTTAAGTTTTATGAATGCAACGGATTTTGTGAAGACTTTTATAGAAATCACACCAACCAAGAAAGACTATCAAGAGAAAGCTCCTGATTTAGATAGTTTTATTGATATACTCGTCAATAACCATAAAATTGGGAAGAAGAATGTTCATACGGATGTTCCAGAAAAAGATGCCATTCTTGATTTAATTTTTAATTTTGATGTTTCAAGCCTTGAGATTCAGAACTTTAAATTTAACAAGGAAGACGATGTAACAGAAAATGATAATTTCATTTTTGTCGGTTGGGCTGAAGCTTTTCCCTTTGCCATATCCAAACAAACAGGTGAAATTGTAGAAACCGATTGGGGAACTCCCGATTATATAGTAAACTATCTGGCAAAAGACCAGGAGTCTTTCCTGGAAGCTTTGATTGAACTTGAAAAGTTAGATCAAAAGAGACTTTTTGATTCTATTACAGACGATGAAGAGAATGAGTTCGCAAGGAAAATACAATCAATAATAGGCGGCGAAAAGTACCAGCTGTATCAATAAAGGGATGCAGGTTTAACTTGCTATCCTTTGTATTGAAGATATTTTGTCTAAACTGAAAAATACTGAATTTTCAGAACATAATAAGAGATTTTAATCATGAAGGTATGGCTAAGCTGGCAATGATATTGATTTGTAGTACAATGCTTCTGAGTTCCTGCGTAAAGAACGCTACACAGGGCAATAATATGTCTAATAACAAAATTGATACTGCTATAAATAGCTTCGTGTTGCGAGATACAAGTAGTATGCCAAATATAAAGTTCCTCAAAAGGAATACTATTGATGATTTTGACATGGGAGAAGGTATTTGCTTTTCCAACAGCAGTTATACGGAATTCTTATTTATGGTAAAAGAAATGGGTGGTTATGAGAACCAATACAGCTATTTTTACTTGCTTGATTCCGTTCCTCACGCTTACGATGAAAAGGTAATAAAATTGTCAGAAGCAAATTTTGTGACATCGCTCGGGCTGTATTTAGGTTGTCAAAAGGAAGAGTTTATTAAGATGACAGAAGGCAAAGAGTTTGAGGTAAATAATATAAATGACGGGATATTGTATTCTTACACTGATTCTACTGAATTGTATTCATGTAAATACATATTCCAGAATAACCGGCTACGTCAGATTGAGTTTGGTTATATATGGTAGAGGTTTACCTGGTTATATAAACTGCAATCATTAAATAATGCTTATGAAATTGCAAATTAGCAAAAAAGAACTGTCTGCTTTGTTTGAAAAAGCAAAACTCTTGAGTCTGTAATTTTGGGGAATAAATATCCTAAAAACAGAAGAGTAACATTTGGAGAAATGAAGATACGAGAAGATATTAATCAGGAAGTCATAGCAAAAATACAATCAATGATACAATGAATAATAAGAGCATATTATGAAATAAGTGACAGTGGCCCAAAAGAGATTTCTTGAATGATAAAACAATACTATTCTATTAGAATTCAGTGTTAATCCTGATAAATATAAGCAATTATGTAGCAGTATTTATACACTAAGTTTTCGCCTGTCTCTTATATTCTTGCTTAAATATGTGCAGGGAAAAGATTGTAGATAAATCGGAACTAACCTGCTGAGATTATCGCCTTTTTCAGAATAAGCCAGTCTGGGAACCGGCAAGGCCGTAGAGGACTGAAATACGGAGAAGATTGACAATATTGTTTCTGAAAAATCCGGAGTTAATCAATTATCAAGAATTCAAATTCGGCGAAACGCATTCACTTACTCAACTTATTATGAAATGAAATATTATCAATTGTCTTTTTCTTTAGATAAGAAAATAAGAGGTAGATATGAAATGCCTCATACAATCAGCATAGAGTCCAAAAATTTCTTGAAATATATTTCAGATAAAGCTAAAACTATTTCTGATTATTTTGAAAATCAAAGGAATTTTTATGACGATATGCCAGATAACCTTTTGGGTAAACTTTTAAAAAGAAGTAATGTTATAGATTTCATGGATTTTACACCATCTTGTTTAAGCTTGGTTGCGGTCGTTAGCAATAATATAAAAAGGATCTTTGAACAATTGAAAATCTCAAAAGATGAATATGTATTTAAAAGATTATTCATAGAAGGTCATACTGAAGATTTCTATCTATTATTTATTCCAATGATACCAGATACTGAATTTGTTTATCCTCAATGTATATTTGAAGATATGTTTGACAATGGAATTACTAAAATATTCAATGATCGTTTCGAATACTATAACGATCCAAATGATTATTGTTTGAAAAAAGTTACATTGGGAAATGTATATAATAATTATGATTTATTGTATCCACAAGGAGGAGGTTTTTTCTTTTCAGAACGAATAATTGATGCTATGCAACAAGAAAATATTATTGGATACGACATTATTAAAGATGGATGCTTTTATGAAGAATTACATTTTGCCTAAAAATCCGATAAAAGAACAGGAATATATTAGAAATAAGCTATTTATAATTTTTCTCAAAGAGCGAGGTAATGACTTGGAAACAGTCTCAAATTCGTTGATTTGCAGTAAGATACCGTCAAACAACTCTTATCAGATGCAAAAGTACACAAATAAAGTGGACGAAAAATTTTTCTTTTGGCTGCTTTACATTTAATCCACAATTTTAAGGCACACCATGTTGAAGTAGTTTTATTCATAGTCATAACGCGCTGTATATGGTTGGTATGAAATACCATTCGAGTGTAGATAATTTTCAAAAGTCTTATACCTGCCGATATGCAGTAAATAATCTTCATAGGCTTTATAATACCTGCGGCAATCAGTAATCAAAGTTTCACAAAGTGGCATATTCAGTTTCTTGGAAATACGTTCAAACTCATTTGTATCTTCCAGCATTTCCGAAATGTCCGATACACTTGCTCCATCCATACCATTTAACACACAGGAAGGTATCTCATGTATAGAGAACTCAAGAAAATATTTGAGCGTATTATACTTGTATTTGAGCGCGTCAATGTTATCGGAGTCTTGTTCAAGCAAAAGGTTTGCCAACTGAAACGGCTGATACTTATATCCACTATATTCGCAAAAAACCGCGAGCGGGCAGTCGGAAGATACATAGGAATCATCATGCCCTCTGAAACATTGAAACAGGAATTTTAATCCTTCATATCCACCAATCTCTAAATCAGCTGCTATCACAGGGCATATTACCTTGCTTATGAATAGTTTGTTCCAGCAAATACGGTTGTGGCTATTCCAAAAATCCTGAATGTCGCTGATATTTACAGACTCATCGTCATACGCTGTTTGCTCCCATTCCGAAAGCAAACTGTACCGTTGTTTCCTTTCTAATTTGCTTAGCCCGTCAGTTCGGAATTTATTGTAGATTTCAAGATAGTCAGATAAAACTCTTTTCATCGCTTGCCTCCTTTCCGAACTTCAGGATATGTCCAAAATAGCAATGAAAGTAAAAACATGATGAAAAAGAACACGACAGGCCTTTTGCTAAGTCCATCTCCCCAGAATATGGCATCGTTCTTTGCGTCGTAGTAATACGCTAATTTTTCAACATTCTCGGTCTTACGTTTGGAATAGGGCATAGGCATGGCTGCATAATATTCTTTGCCGTTATATGCTATTTTAACGGATGAACCATGCGTTCTGTAATTTACTTCCAATATAGAAAAATCAGTAATCGGAGTTTGGGATGCCACAATGCTTGTTCTATGTTGATACAGCCCCAAAACATATATAGCCAATCCTAACATAGCAAGGTTTATGGCCAAAACAACAGGAATCCACTTGTTAATTTTCATTGCTTACCTCCTTCCGTCAAAAACATTACCCTCATCCCCTTGGGTCTAAATACAAATTGTTCTTTTTCACGATTTGACTAAGTGTATTTCTGTCTATCGGACATTTTACATTTAAGTAATAATCATAGGAAAAATATAATTCCAGTTCCTTTGATTTACATGAAAAAACAATATAGCAAAGCTCTCTTAAACAAAGTCTGAGCACATTGGGAGCATTGATTCGTGAGAGCCTTGTTCCTTTTTTTAATTTAGGGAGTGTTCCTGTAATACTAACACCATATTTCTTCCTGTATATTTCTATATCATTTGCCATTTTATCTTGATTTATCTCTATGTATTCTATGGCCAGATACTCGCAATCAAGTGCAGACATAATCATCAGAACCGTGTTAACATATTGTTCTTCGACTTTCAAATAATCTTTCACAGAGAGAATCTTGCCATTAAAAGACTTCCCGATATCTGATATAGATGTCCAGTCGTCAGATGTATAAATGCCATCTTTATTATACCCTGAGGGCGGGTATTTCACTATTTCATGAAAAATATCTTCCATACAATCTTTTGGTAATGGTAAAGTCTTCAAGAGTACAAAACTTACCTTCTTTTATCTATTTATTCAATATCATAATACTTATATGGCATAAAGATAGCGAAAAGGAATAACATAATCAATTATTAGACTATTCCTTTCCCGTTAAGTTTAAGCAAATTAACCCTTATAGTCGAAGTCCATTTCTGTTTTGAAGCGACATAACATTTCTGATATGATTTCTTTCCGTATTTCGTCATTGCCTTTGCGTAACTGTCGTGGTAAGCTACCATTTTTTCACGGCTCATAAGGTCAACGGCGACAGACGCACGGCGTTGGCTTTCTTGCGGTAGGTGCGTCTGCCCTCTACCTGCTTCTTCCTTGCTTTACTGCGCTCGCCAGTCACTATCGGCACGACCGTGGCATGGATGTGCGGAGTGATGCTCGTTCATGTGCAGCACTGCCTAAACGGTGTGATTGCCTGTCCTCCCTGAACAGGTCAAGAGCACTCTTGATGTCCGATACCTGTTCTGTATCAAAACGTGGCTTGTAATAAACACGGGCAAACGGCAATACAATGAACAGTCGTTTGTTTTGAGCATTAGAAAACAGAGACAGCTGATAATGTGCCACTGCCATGCTATCCGATTTTTGAGCTTTGTGTTCTCTTGTGCATGTTCCGCCTCTTTGCGGCTCAATTCTGATTGAAGCCTACTTTCCAGTTTCATCAGTTCACGGTGATAGTTATCCTGCATGGTTGGATTTTATCCTGCAAACGCTCAATGGTTTCCTCGTGCGTGGAAATCTCATTACGCAAATCCTCAATTTCATTTTTTATGGCTATAGATTTGCCCGTAGCCCAACTGATGCTGACGAATAGTTCTACCTTCACTTCTTTTTCTAATGACGAGTTTTTTCACCAATATGATATTTTACAATCAGCTTGGTTATATATGAAATTACGCATGAGAGGATAGGGGCAACAATTGCCCACAGCAACATTAGAATCCCGACTAACTCATTATTAGTAATATATGTACCCACATCGGGCGGTAAATTTGCCGGGCGTCCTCCTGTGTCGTGCCAGTCCCACACAAAACCGAACAGAACTATGAGAAGAATCGATGTTGTGGTGAGAAGCATATATCCTGCCAGTTCCCACCATTGATTGCCTTTGTAAAGTTTCCATGCCATGACGCTACCAACAATATATAGAAGGCAAAATGCCAATCCAAACAAGCTGTGGAACAACAGATTGTTTATCCACAATAAGACGATGCTGATAACAGTACATATAATAACTACTGCTTCATAAATCCAAAATCTATTGCCTATAAACTTCATTGGTGTTATCGTTGCTTAATATATTAATTATCTATTCGGGAATGGCTCAACTATATCAGTGGGGTAAGAAAAGGAATATAAACTATTCAATGCATTTTAGGGCTTTTCAATCAATTTGCAAACCGGCCATTGCTGCCTTACAATTATATTCGTTTACTTAGCCTAAATCAAATATATCGTATTTTAATCTATTACTTATTTCTCTAATTCTACTACATAATCAAATACTACCCAATTAGAATATTTGCAAATGCTTTCTATTGGAAACTCAAGTCTGCACTTTTCTTGTGCTGTTAAGAGGATTGCTGAAACGTCATTATCTGTAACTTTTAAATCTTTGGGAAAAGCTAAAGTTATATTGGTAATAAATCCAATCTCTCAAAAATAGTATATATAATGATTTGAAATTCAGTGTGTTGAAAATTTTATAGTTTTAATTGAGGAACAAATAAGAAACAAAATTGCTAATTAAAGGCATTTCCCGATTTTTTGTTTTCACTCTGTTTCTTTCCTTGCACTTACTTATAATCGGGACTTCTTGAACCAGCTTCCTACCAGAATTTTTTTCCTCGTCCGACGGTTGTATTTGAACTTCCAAGAACCATTGCAGCCAAAAGAAAAGCAAGCCTTCTTTAATTCATACAAAGATAAGGAAAAACTTATAGGCAGGCAAATTTGTCTGCCTAAATATAGTTTACTTTGATTTAGCATATATATAGGCTAATGGACTAAACTAAACCTTTTCCCGAACTTCGTAAAACACTCTGGTCCCATTGTGCAGCCAAAAGAAAAAAAGATTCCACGGCATATTTTTCTTTTCGCTGCAACTCCCTTTTTATAAACCATCAACCTTTTACACGAGATCTTCTCTTCCCTGTATTCGCACATCCGCTTTCGGGCTGTCTGATATGAATTGTGTCGCAAAGGTACTTGACATGTCTTTCTTGTATGCAAGGTCACAGCCTGACGGTTCACGACAAAATCTCCACGCTCCGCTTTGCGGAGGTAGTATTTGGTTGTGAAACCCTGCATAAAGAGCCATGTCACCTTTTGAAGCGACATAATTAAATCAAGCCCGAAAGTAGCTGATGCTACAAGAGGGAAAAAAGAAAACTCAAAATTTAAGATTATGGCGAACTATGCAACAAACATTTTTCACGCAAGTACGGAAAACAAGCAAGACCTCGATAAAATAGAGGCATTTCTGGACGATAATTTCAACGGTTTTGTCAATCGGTATGGCGACACTGTAGATGCAGAATTTTCTTCCCGTTGGGAATACCCAGAAAAAGAAATCGACGAACTGGTAGCTTCTTTGGAAGCCAAAGATAAAATCTATATCCGCATACTGACATACGAGTTAGAGGACGAATACGTGAGCTTTCGGATATTCTCGCAAGGCAAGTGGGACATTAAGCTGTAACCTAAAAACGCATTCACTATGTACGAATACGAAGAAGACAGCGATATTATCGGTTTGTCTTGCACACTGCTCAATCCATACAAAGGTTACACGGAAGGTACAATCGTGGGCAACTATGGTAACACCATAGTTGTCCGCCTTGAAAGCGGCAAGGAAATTTCAGAATACCGTGATGAAGTGATTATCCATGATTAAACGATAGCAAACGTATGACACAGATAGCAACAAAATTCGTCAAATGGGATATTCCCGAACTGGCGACATTACAGGACAGCAAGGTTTACAAATTGCGGGTACACCTGAACAACGGAGGCAAGTTAAACCGGGAAGAAAAGAACTGGATTACCCGTAACGTGTGGGAAAGCATCTATTTCAAACGTGGAATTGCCTTGAGCGGTTATCATTTTGATTTTTCCGACGTTCTCAAACGGTATTTCGTCAAACAGCACGGAAGCATTCACGAGTATTATGCGATTGACAAAACAGCGTTACGCTCGATACTGTACGGCAGAATCGAGGATATTGTAGAAGTAAACAGTTAAACAACAAGGATATGGGAGAATACAAATTTTATCAAGACCGTAAGGTTACAAGTTGGGAACGGGATTATTTCAGTGTAAAAGCAAATAGTTACGAAGAAGCCGAGGCAATCGTCCGCTCATGGAACTGTGAGGACGTGTCGAACATCATTGACAACCGTCTTTGCTATGAAGAGTGGCAAGCATTGACCGATACATCGGAATCTATGCTCCCCGAAGAAAACGACGGCAACCCGACAATAGAGATTTTCAACGAAGACGGAGAATCAATAATGACCAATGTACCTAAAACACCTCAATCAAACCAATAGAACCATGAACGTAACAATCGAACACGTCTTTTGCCGCTATAGCGATGAAGCGGAAGAAATCTATTTCCGAATCATGAACACGATTCTTTTTGCAACTGACGAAACCGAACTTCGTGCAAGTATGGAACGTTTGAAGAACGAGACCTCACTCGATGAGTATTTTATATTCGGATACGGAGCACACCATATCTGGATAAACCAACGGCGACCGAGTGATAAAAACAGAATTTTCAAAAATCGGATTATGGTAGCCCATTTCTGACGGGAACGGGCAAGAGACCTCCGATGTACTTTTGCGGGCTAAACCGGAACTGCCAGTTTCAGCCCGTTTCTTTTTCTCTCGGCAGACATGCCGGCGCAATACCTTTTTTATCCTCATAATTAAAATTCTTATACAATCCGGAGGCCCATTTATATTTTCTTTTCGCTGCAACCCTTTTATATAAGCTATCGAACCTTTTGCAAGAGACCTTCTTTTCCCTGTGTTCGCACGTCGCTTTCGGGCTGCCTGATATGAATTGTGTCGCAAAGGTACTTGTCATGTCATTCTTGTATGCAAGGTCAAAGACTGACGGTTCACGACAAAATCTCCACCCTTCGCTCCGCACGGGTAGTATTTAATCGTGAAACCTTGCATAAAGAGCCATGACACCTTTCGAGGCGACATAATTAAATCAGGCCCGAAAGTAGCTGGTGCTACAAGAGGGAAAAAAGAAAACTCAAAATTTTATAGATTATGGCAAACGATGTAACAAATTCAAATGGACGAGTAACGGCAGACGAAGTAATACACAAGGATTCGGTTTTCAGATACCAACTGTTAGACCGCTTACGGTCAGATTGCGAGTATTACCTTAATTACGGTAACAGACACCCGAAATCCTTATGGGCTGGCGACGAAAAATTGCAAATTGAATTTATGATAAAACTGCATGAGAGTTTCAAAGAGGACGAAAAACCAGAATGGCTTACGATGGATGAGATTTTAGAATACAGCAAGAAAATGATAGCTCAAGAAGAATAAAATTACAACTAAGGAACAGACTAAAAATGTGATTTTATGGCATGGTTAGCAGTAAATAAAGACGGAACAGAATGGATAATGCCCGGAAAGCCCGTTCGAGGCTGGTGCGGGCATTGGGAGTACTCGGAAAAAGTGTACGTCGAGAGCGAGCAAGGGTACGTATCAATCGAGATAGAACTCCCCAAGGGGTCTGTTTACAAACTACTCGGTAAGGAGCTGACATGGGATGATGAACCGGTGGAATTGCAGACCGAAACAGAAAAGAGGTAAAAGCAAGCGGGCTGAACGTAGCATCGGTTTCAGCCCGCTTATACCGGCTAAACAGGTACACACCGGCGGGAATCCCTTTTTTATCTCCGTAACAGACATCCATACCGTTTCCTTCGGAAATAACCTTTTATACCTTTTGGCAGGCTATATCCTTTTGTAGAAAACGTCCGTTCGTGCGAAGGCGGTTCCTCCGCTTTGTTTCAAGACAGACTTCAGCCCTTTTTCCTTTTCCTCTTCTTTCCCTCATTTCTCTTGCCGGATAGAGACAGCGACATCAATACGCTGCATACATCTTTTGTCGGCTCTTCGTTTGGGCCCCCTTTCCACTATGCAGCGTACATGGTTGTATAAACGGTATATCGTTCTTGCCGCTTCAACCCCAAACAACCGATACGCTTTCTTGCCAGATGTTCTTCCCGCCCACCTGCCGGAACGGGAGCGGTCTTGTGTCAGTGGACGGACAGGTCTTTCATGTCTCCGAATCCGCTGCGGATTGTTTCGCCTCGACTTTTTCGCGACCGCTTTCTATTTGAAGTCGCCATATCGTTTTTCGTTGCAAAGTTAGTATGCAGACGGGCGCGACCTGGTGGTCTTGACCAATGGCGTATCGCACAAATCTTCCTTTATCGGGCCTGCGGTTTGGGGCTTCGCCTCCAAAATAAAGAGTATTTATGCGCTATCCTTGGTGCAGCCCTTTACTGCACCTACTTTTTATGCACCGTAAAACTGATTTATTAACTTCAAAAAGCAATCGCAATGAAAAAGATCGAGAACAATTTCGCAGTAACCGGATTCGTGGCAAAAGATGCCGAAGTCCGTCAGTTCACCACCACAAGTGTCGCACGTTTCCCGCTGGCAGTAGCCCGTCAGGAGAAGAACGGCGAAGAAACCAAGCGCATATCCGCTTTCATGAACATTGAAGCGTGGCGCAAGAACGAGAATACCGGGTCGTTCGACCAGCTCACCAAGGGCACGCTGCTTACCGTGGAGGGCTACTTCAAGCCCGAAGAGTGGACCGACAAAGACGGCGTGCTGCACAACCGCATCGTAACGGTCGCCGTCAAGTTCTATCCCGCTGTCGAGAAAGAGGAGGAAGCTCCTGCGGAACCGGTAAAGAAGCAGGAAAAAGGCAAGAAGTAATTCCTGCCTTATCCGGACAAAGCGGCTTGAAAGCCGCTTTTGTTTTACTCGTTACCGTTCCGGAACGTCCACACTTTTATACTCCTTCATACTCCACACGAAGAGTCCGCCGCCGTCCATTGATTTTCCCGTGCAAAGTTAAGGCGGTCGGGAATCGGCAAGGCGCGGCTTCATTTGTCGTTAACAACCATCAACTCGCAAGCTCGTCAATACTTGTTCAACACAAATGAAATCGTCCACGGGACTATCCGCTTCCTCCTTGCCTTATTTCCCTTCTGTCCGCCTTGTGGCCCGCACGTAAATCAAATCCCGCCGGACGAGGGAAACCCTCCGAAAGCAGGGATAAAAACGAAAGTCAAACTTAAAATTCAAAATGTATGAAACAGATGATTTGGTCAAGCTATGACCTGTTGGACGAAACGGCAAAAGAAGAATATCAAAATTCCCAGCGGGAAATATTGGACGATGACAGTTACGAGGTCAGCGATGAAGAATGGGCAGAAGAAGTATATTGCCGGCTGGACGACGAACGAAGCAATCTGAATAAAGAAGTGGACGGCATTATTGTCGTGTTCGGCAACTTGGGATTATGGAACGGCCGGAGACAAGGCTATCAAATATTGGGCAGCACCATTGCCGATATTTTGAAATCCCAGTGCGACGATGCAGAATGGTACGGCGACGGCTACAACATTCGCGGACGGATGGACCATCATGACGGTACGAACTATACCTTATACCGTATCGCCGATAAGATTTACAACCGTGAAATCGACGAAGAAGGCTTCCGCCGGAGAACACGTTCCCTCTATCCGTATGTAGCCGCCGTGTACGGCTGGAAAACAAGGCAGCGCAAGCCGGACAAGGCCGCATAAAAATGCTGCCCGCAAAATACCGCAACGCACCCGCCAGAGGTGGTTGCGGTATCCTTTATTGAATGACTGAAATACAGAACCATCACCTTTTATAATCAGCTTCGTTCCTTTTTTATCTCATGTTTTTTGTGAAACCGGGAATGGACGAATATTTTGAACTGACGGACGAAGGTTACGAGTGGGTCTCCTAAACATTCGGTACAGATAATGACCGGTACGGGTTCGGGATACATTGGCAATGGATGTGTCCTGAATCCTTTTGCCGGAATTACCCTTTTATATCTTCATGACTCTTTCCCTTTTATCGAAGCGTATTCCGTACCCCATTGTACTCCGGCTAACCAACCGGAAAGCAATCCTCTTATAACACCTTAGCTTCCCCATTTTACTCCTTACAGCCGTTCCCCAGACACACTCCATGCCGAAAGCCCGCTTATTTTTTCTGCAAAGTTCGATTGCCGGCTGCTAGTCCCGGCAAGGACCGCTGGCGCTTGCAACCGGAAAATCTTCCTCTCCGACTTCGTTGGAGAGCGTATTTCCCGTTGCCTCCTTGTCTGGACTGACCGTCAATCCTGTGGCAGAAAAATAACCAGCCTCTCGGTACGAGATTGTACCAAAGGGAAAAACAAAAAATAGTTCAAACTTAAAATTTAAAGCGTATGACATTTAGAGAATTTATGCGAGAAAACGGTTACGAGTTACAGACAACTTTTTGGGAGGACTTCTCAATAGCGGACCGATTCGGTCTGTCAGCTATACAAGACACTTTCAAACGTGCTTTCGAGGAATGGAAAAATAACTATAAATACCTCACGGAACTGATATTGGTACTCAATCATAAAATCTGGCAGTATTATGAAACGAAACCGGAATTTGCGACACTTTACAATACCCTTTGGGAACAGGCAGGTCAATATGCGGTAGAGAACCTGAAAGATGACGAGTTAAGTTATTATTACGAGGTGACGGATTAAGCAAGGGAACACAAAGAGTCGGCTTTCATCGGCGGCTCTTTGTGCCACTTCCTTTTTTATAGCATACGGCAAAACAAATACCGCAACCGTCCGCAAAAGACAGTCGCGGTATCGTGTTATCCTGTATAACCATTGTCAACGGTCTCCCGATACACTATGAAGAAAACCGTTTATACTTTCTTTATTTTCCCTCTTTTACCGCATCTAAGAATGTCTTTGCAGGCTTGAACGCAGGAACAGAGTGAGCCGGAATCACGATGGTCGTATTCTTTGAAATGTTACGAGCCTTTTTCTCTGCCCTTTGTTTGATGATGAAACTTCCGAATCCTCGCAGGAACACCTCGTTCCCGGCAATCATCGACTCCCTGACACTCTCCATGAATGCCTCTACTACAGTTGTCGCTACCGACTTTTCTATTCCGGTCTCCTGTGCGATCCGGGCAATAATATCTGCTTTTGTCAGACTGTTTTATTATAAAATCCGTTGCAAAGATAATAACATATCTCTTTGTCGTCTGGATTGCCAGCCTGATAATGTTACGGAAAACGATAATCCACCTTTATCTCACGGTGTTCCTTCGGCACGAACCAGACAATCGGAAAGCCGCCGATAAAAGGAGAGAAACATAAAAAACATACAAATCCGTATCCTGTAGTCAAGGCAGGCAAACACCCGATCACCATTTATCGGTCATGATGGTAATCACTCTTGCTGAAACCAGCGAATATAGCTTTCAGAATCTTTCCGATAACATAGAAAACCACTATAAAAACGATAAGTTCTCCCATATTCTATACTACTTAAAGTTAATATAAAGATACTAAAAATCAACGAGAACAGAAAACATATAGCCCTGATTCTCAAAAAAATCCATTTCAATCCGGCTAATACGAAAGCTCATTGCCCATCTTTCGGCTTACGCTTGCCCAACGGTCCTTTGAATTTTCCCCTATTGAGCTTTACCCCGTGCCGGTTGAGCACACTGAACACCGAACTCCGGCTGTTGTACCCGCTTACCGCCATGATGTCCTCGAAAGAATGACCGTTGACATACATATCAACGATGGTATTCTCCCGGTCGGCCTTATCCATCGCCTTCATCGTTTTTCTCGGGACCTTCGCTTTCTGTTGCAGATTCATGACATGTGCGGACGAATACCGCAATACCGCCACCTCTTCGGGTAGCGCCCCGAACATATCCAGTACATCGGCTGCCGTCGTTTCGGGGAACAGTTTTCCCCGCGAGTCGATCCGGTCATGGATGGAAATGATACGCACCACTTTGATTCGGCACAACTCAATAAACGCGGACAATTCGCGCGACCCACGGAGAGCGTTGCTGAATTTGGCCACGACAATCTCGTCACCTCTTTCGAGATTCGCTACAAGCTGTTTCCATCTGGGGCGCAGAGCCTCGTTTTCGACAAGTTCCTCTATCACTTGTACACAACCGTATTTCTGCATCCACTCTTTATCAGCCTCGAATCCGTCGTAACGATCCGCCTTGAATATGTAACCTACTTTTGCCATATCATTGTGCACTTCTATAAGAATAAGTACAAATATAAGAGTTTTATTTTAAACTAAACCATACTTTGAACGAAAATGATATGAAGGGCTTTCTGTGTCCTTCGTTTCTTTCACTTATTTTCATTGAAAATCAAACCATTAAGTGTAATGTTAAAAATGGTTTATAAAACGATTTTCGGCGCTTGTCATCTTGAAAAGAATACTTAGATTTGTGCTGTAAAATACAAAATGAACTATGAATTGTAAAAATCAATACTTAAAAATTGTACTATCGATTGCTGGACTTTTTGCCGTTCCGATTGCCATTTTCACACTTACATCGTGCGACGGTTCGAACGTCAAATCACTGGTTGAAGCCCAACCTACTCCAGCCGGTCTGTATCGGGAGTATCTGTCCGAAACACGCGGGCAAAAAGAACTTTCCTTTGAGGATTTGACCGCGTATATCGGGAAGTGGCAGACCTTGAAAGATTCCGTGACCGCAACCATGCGCCGGGACACGACCTATCGGGCACATTCCGACATACGTGAAGAGTGCATTCTGCTGCACGATTCCGTCCGTGCGGAACTTTCTCGGCTGGCGATGTCGAAACCTCGCACCTATAAAGAAGTGCTGATTCTGAAAGAACGTTTCTCTTCCTATACCGGAGACGTGGAACTGCATCGTTCCGCCGAAGAAATCCGTCCGTTTTTCGCAGAATTGGATAAACGTCCGGCCTGTCGGGGTAACAAGGAGCAAATTCTGTCAGCATATCGTAACGTGCTTGCCGAAACCCTGAACAATGGAATACATGGGAACGGCGACCTCAAAAAATTCATCGAAAGGGAGGATGCCGCTTTTCGAGCTTTCCTGTCCGGGTTGCACGAGCTTGGCGAAGCGAATATGGCCGACATCACCCGTGACACAGAGAAATGCTGCTCCGAGGTGTTTTTCGCCGCTGGGCGCAAGGAAATCACTTACAAGGACGCCACGATATACATGGCCTTACGTACCGACCGTCGGCTGATCCAGAACGTGCGTGCCTGTCTTGACAACATACGCCGTGGAAAGGTCGTAACGCCCGAACAGGCACAAGCCTATGTCTGGATGATTCTACAGCCCTACGCTTCCTTGGACGGCCTCTGCATGACGCTATTGTCCCCGGAAGATAAGGAAACCCTTTACAGGATGGCCGCAGAAACACCCGCCGCATTCGAGAAACTGCGCAGAATCCTGCCGTCGGAGGGCGACCGGTTGGACGAACTGCCCGGTATGCTCATGGAGATATTCATCGCCTCGTTGTAAAAGCCTATTCACAAAATAAACGATATATGATTATGTTACGACACTTTCTGGATGACTTCATGTCGTTCGTACCCCTGCAAATGCCGCAGCTTCTCAATGTGGCAACGATGGAGGAGCCGCAGTTCTACGGTGACTATGTTCTGCTCACATTCCCGCTGCGGGACCCCTATGATCTGGAGGAGGTCATGGACATATTCGAGGACGACATGGAGCTGATTACACTCTACCACCATGTGCCGGTCGGACTGGAGAAATCCGGTCATAGCACCTGTGCCTACTCCAATCCCGCTTTCGGGCAGATGTTCAAGATGAACGCCCGGACAGACGCGGACGGCAAGGTAAACCGTATCATCGCGACTATTTACGATTCGTTGGAGCTGATGTACGGCGACCTGTGTCTCGATCTGAAACTCCACGCCGGGAACGGCAGCTTCAAGTACAAAAAGAATCAGGAAGACGTGTTGTTGGATTTCATGTAAAACAACCCCTATGCGAAACACGATATACCGCCAAATGGTTTTCTGTATCGACACGTACCGCACGTGGATAGAAGTGGCCGATGACAACCTCTACAAGGAACACGTCATTTCGAGAAACACCCGGACCGACTTCCTTGTGACCCGCACGCTGGTACTGCGGGCCTACAAACCGCATGGTCCATACGAAAAGGGCATGACGTGGACGATTCCGGAGCATGATCTGGACACGGCACTGGCTACATATCGTAAGCAGAACGGCACATTCAAATCCCGGATGAAGAAAGGCGCGTCGTCCCTGACAGCCGAAGACACCGAGAACATTATCCGCTTGGCCACCCACGGGATTGTCCGATTGGAACTCGTGGTACGGCCCGTTCATATACCTTCAAAACCCTATTACCTGTTATGACCTGGATTATATTACAATTCGTATTTCTTGCAATGCCTGTCGTCCTTCCGGCACTGTTGTACAGAAGCAGGCGTTGCTTCATGGCAAGATTCTACGATAAAATGGTGTGGAGCGAAAAGGCCCGCAGGCTGTACGCCCATGTGCTGCTTATCGTATTACTCTTGTTTCATTATGTCTATACGAGTGGACACCCCGGCGAGTTCGGTATCGTGCCATCTACCATCGTGTGTGCCGCATGGGCCTCTTTCAGGCGGGCGGACCGATGGATGCGCGGCTTGCTCGACCGGCCGAAACGTTTCGTCTGGTTTGCGCTCTTGGCATTGGTCATCGGCTTCGTGCCGCATCTGTACACGATGGCCGTAACAATCGCCTTTGTTCTTTTGGCTGCCCTGTTCTACCCGTCGGCAAGGGTCATGTCCGAAAAGACAGACATACGCAAATTCCTCGAATGGCTGGAATGTCCCGGAGCATTAGCCGACAGTTATCATAGTATCATCACGCGAGGCTGCCACGATAATGCGGATAATGGCAACCTGAAACTATCCGCACATTATGAATCATCAAAAACAGAATGAAAATGAGAAATAGAAATGAAGCGCCCGCCGCCATACTGGCGAACGTGGAAGTGTTCGACTACCTGAAAGAAAAAGTCGGCGAGCGGAAAACGAGAACGGAAGCCTACTGCGATTTGTTGGATAAATCGCTGGCAGGTTTCGTCTCCCCGTTTTTAAGAAGGCAGGACTACGACCTCTCTCCCTGCCAGTGCCATGTAACCGTTTCCGACCTTGCATCGGAGTGGCATTGGCATCGGGCTACTGTCCGCTCGTTTCTGGACACGCTCGAAGCGCTCGGACAGTTAGAACGCATCCGGCTGGCAAAAAGCGTCGTCATTACCATGCCCCTGCGGACCGGCACGCCTGCCATGCCGGACAGCGGACGGGAAGAAGCGGACTTTGCCACAAGAATACAGGAAGCATTGTACGACTGGATAATCGGCAAAGCAACCTCTTTCGATGTGGGTAAATCATGTGGACAAATCATGCGCCAGACCTTGACGGAGATAGCCGGACGGGACAGTCGTATCTATCCGGACAGTCATTCCGACACGGCATCGGCACAGACCGTCCGGTCGGAAGAACAGCTGTGTGAGACCGTCTTGGAATGTATTGCCCATGCCGCCCTCTGGCGGGTTCTGCGTAAATCGAGGTTCGACGACGGCTCGCCGCTCGTGCAGTTCTTCCGGCTCGACCTCAGCGGGGAATGGGCGGCGTTCATCGAGGCCTCGAAAGAGCTTGCAGAGCTTGTTATCGACGGAAAACCGGACGGGACAGGCTTCGGTACGGACGAAGAGACGGAACGCCTTGAATCGCTTCGCAAACCCTTTTTATCGCTTCTGGCGAAGGCGCAGGAGGAAAGCTGAACGGGGATTCGCGGACAGAGATTGTATAACCACGGGCAATTCTCCCCGGTTCAGGTTCAAATATCCTTCCAGTTATAGCAGGCATCCGGGCTTGCCCGTCTGCCACTGAACAAAGGGAAGGGGGAGCCTAATACCCCTGCTGACTGACGTCGCAGGGAGAAGTGTCCAAGCAAGCAGCAAGCTGGGACACGGGGAATTGTCCGAAACAACACGAAAACAGTATGGCAAATGCAAAACAGGTTCTCGATGTTCAGGTATCGAAAGGGATCACCGCCGCCCAAGGCAACGAACACCTGCGTAATCGCAGCGAAGAGGCGGAGAAGTACGCCATGAGCAAGGGCAACTACGACCCCACCCGCAAACATCTGAACTTCGAGATTGTGCCCGGAGGCAAGGTTCGCCCCATCGACACGAGCCGCAATATCCCGGAACGGATAGCGGACATATTGGGCCGTCGCGGGATCAAAGACCCCAACGAGGGATTGGTTGAACCGAAATACCGCACGGTGGTAAACATCATTTTCGGCGGTTCGCGGAAGCGGATGCACGAACTCGCTTTCGGCACGCAGAAGGTGGATTTTGAAAAAGGTGCGGACAATACCCGCATCAAAAGGAAGAGCGACATCGAACGTTGGGCGAAGGATGTCTATGCATTCGTTTGCGGCAGATACGGCGAGCAGAATATAGCCGCCTTCATTGTACACCTCGACGAATTAAATCCGCACGTGCATTGTACGCTTCTGCCAATCAAAGACGGGAGGTTTGCGTACAAGGAGATATTCGCCGGAAAGGACAAGTTCGAATATAGCGCGAGGATGAAACAGCTCCATACGGACTTTTTCGCCGAGGTCAACACGAAGTGGGGAATGGAGAGAGGCCGGAGCGTCGCCGAGACCGGCGCACGGCACAGGACGACGGAAGAATACCGCCGTATGCTCTCGGAAGAATGTACCACCATTGAGCAACAGATTGGCCGACATCAGGAAGTCCTGTCCGCCCTCCATTCGGACATTCGGCTGGCAGAGCGCAGAGTCAAAGGTTTGACCTCGATGGTGGAAAACTTGAAAAGGGAGAAGAGCGAAAAAGAGGCTCAACTGTCGGCACTCGAAAATGATATGGATACCCGGAAAGGTGATGCTTTGACCCTATCTGCCGAGAAAGAAAAGCTCGAAAAAGAGCTGACTGCTATCCAAGGGAAACTGGCAGACAAACAGGAGAAGCTACAAACCGCCGACCGACAGCTTTCCGACCTCAAGGCAAACATGGATGCCATTGAGGAACGCACGGAACAGCTCAAGGAGGAAGCCTACGAATACTCCCGTGATGTCCACTCCAAAGTGGACAGCCTACTCAAGGACGTCATGCTGGAAAATATGGTCGATGAGTGGAGGGAACTGTCGGCGCGGATGAAGCCTTCCGAACGGCAACTTTTCGACGACACACTCGTGCGTTCCGTGGCGGAACGGGGAGCGGAAGTCATGCGCTGCGCCACGATGCTCTTTCTCGGTATGGTCGATGATGCCACTACGTTTGCCGAAACACGTGGCGGAGGAGGTGGCGGAAGCGACCTCAAATGGGGACGTGATGAAGACGAGGACAACCGGGCATGGGCGCTTCGCTGCATGAGGATGGCGAGCCGCATGATGCGCCCTTCCATCGGCAAGAAGCCCAAGCGTTGAATGGCAAGGTTTATAATAAAGAATCAGATAAACAACAAATTAAGGATATAAGAATATGACGAAAAATATCATTTTCATTATTGCGGCGCTTTGTTCGCTGCAAGCCCGTGCGGATGTACAACCCACGGAAAGGGATACTGTACACCGCACGTACCGTTACGATGACACAGAACTGCTGCAGCCGTTACAGCCCTTATACCTTGACGGAGTGGTCGTTCCGGCACGGGGAAACGGCAATTGGTTTGTCAGTATCGCCGGAGGTGCGACAGCCTTTCTCGGCACGCCGCTCGGTTGCGAAGACCTGTTCGGGAGGTTGAAACCCTCGTACAGCCTTGCCCTCGGCAAGTGGTTTACCCCGTGGGTAGGTGCACGCATAAATTACAACGGGTTGCAGTTCAAGGACGGCACGCTGGCCGTGCAGGAGTACCATTATCTCCATGCGGATCTGCTGTGGAATGTGCTTGGCGGTAGCTATGTCCGGCAGAAACTGGTGCGCTGGCATCTGGCACCCTTTGCGGGTATCGGACTGCTGCACCATGCGACCAACGGGCATAACCCGTTTGCAATCTCCTACGGCATACAAGGGCAGTATCGCATTTCCAAAAGGGTAAGCGCCCTCATGGAACTCTCCGGTACGACCACCTTCCAAGACTTCGACGGGTATGGCAAGGCGAATCGGTTAGACCACATGCTTTCACTCACTGCCGGATTCTCTTTCCATATCGGCAAGGTCGGCTGGAAACGGGCCATAGACCCAAGCCCCTATATCCGCCGCGATCGGCAGCTCGTCGATTATATCAATGTACTGTCGGAACAGAACAGCCGCTACGCGGGACAGCATGACAAGGATAGCCGGACGCTGGCCGAGCTGAAGAAGATACTGGAAATCGAAGGATTGCTCGACACGTACAGCCATTTCTTCGATGATGACGATGCTATCGAGCGCAAAGGTTATCCGAGGAACAATTACAGCGGGCTGAACTCCCTGCGGGCAAGGTTGAAGAACAAGCATTGGAACGGAAAATCACCATTGGAAGGACAAGCCCCGAATGGGAATGGCCGGGCAGACAGTCTGCAGCACTGGCCGGATAGCGTGCCTGGTCTCGGAACAGGACAGTTCGAGAATCTTCCCGACAGCACTTTGGCAGACTATGCCGTTCGGATGCAGTCCGGACGGGAATGCATCGGTGCTCCCATCTTCTTTTTCTTCGAACTCGGCACGTCGCACCTGACAGACCCCTCCCAATTGGTCAATCTCGACGAACTGGCACGGGTGGCAAAGAAATACGGTCTGAAAGTTAAAGTCACGGGAGCGGCCGATAGTGCGACCGGAACAATTGGTATCAACAATGCCTTGAGTGCTTCGAGAGCCGACTATATCGCCTCGGAGCTGAACAAGCGGGGTTTGTCGCCCGACAGGATGACCAAGACCGGCGAAGGTGGCATTTCCGATTACGCCCCCACGGAAGCCAACCGACATACAAGGGTGGAACTGTTCTTCGGCAAATGTGAAGAAAACGAATGTTCGTCCGTAAACAGGTAGAAAGCAAAGGCCTGTCCGAAAACGAAAAGGTACGCGGGGCGATTGTCGATCCGAATAAGAAATAATTGTAAACAGTAAAAATGATGAGAAACCAATTAATAATAGCTACGACTTTATTTCTTTCCGGTACTTTTGCTTGGGGGCAGGAACCAGCCAAACAATGGTCTTTGGAAGAATGCATCCGCTATGCAATCGAGCATAACATCGATCTGAAGCAGAGAGAGCAGGACCAGGAAAGCCGGAAAGTGGAATTGAACACCAGCAAGTTCAGTTGGTTGCCCGATCTGAATGCCAATGTCGGACAGAACTTCGACTTCGGACGTTCTCCTTCCAAATCGGGTGTGATTGTGGATCAGAACTCGGCCAATACCTCGGCATCCGTCTCTTTGAGCATGCCGATATTCGACGGCTTGCGCATTCCGAACGATATCGCTGCCCGCAAGCTGGACTTGAAAGCGGCTGTCGAAAGTTGAATAAAGCGAAGGAAGACTTGTCGATCAATGTCGCTTCCTACTATTTGCAGGTTTTGTATAATAAGGAAGTCCAGAAGATTGCCGAGTTGCAGGTCGCGCTGAGCAATGAACAGGTCGTGAAAACCGAAGCATTGGTAAAGAACGGGAAAGTCCCCCTTTCCCAGTTATACGACATGAAAGCGCAACTGGCGAAGGACGAAGTCTCGCTGACCGAAGCGCGCAACAATGTGAAACTCGCCTTGCTCGACCTGACGCAAAGCCTCGAACTGGAGCGCGACGGCGAGAATTTCGACATCGTGGTCCCTCAATTCGAAGATGCCGTCGAACGCTATATGAGCAGCATCCTCCCTCCGGACAATGTCTATGACCATGCCGTCGCCTTCAAGCCGCAGATCAAGGAGCAGGAATATCTCTTGGAAAGCCAGAAGAAGATGCTGAAAGTGGCGCAGTCCGGTTACTATCCGAAACTGAATTTCGGCGCCAGCTACAGCAACGGCTATTACCATTATTC
>ERZ779645.233-NODE-233-length-35338-cov-3.186520_pt1 | contig 35338 bp, 30 predicted proteins | sample MGYA00511103_ERZ779645 | MGnify/ENA primary metagenome ERZ779645 (study PRJEB29588, sample SAMEA2158521) | human gut metagenome | biome: human gut; feature: human-associated habitat; material: faeces | place: Denmark | collected 2008/2010 ...
CGTCCCTTATTATCCGTGAGAACAGCATAGTCCATTACTTGTAGCAGAATATTGAACACATCGGGATGGGCTTTCTCAATTTCATCAAGCAGTAGTACGCAGTTGGGAGTTTTGCGAATGGCATCGGTTAATAAACCACCGTCTTCATAGCCTACATATCCGGCGGGTGAACCGATTAATTTGGCTACGGTATGCTTTTCGGTATATTCGCTCATGTCAAAACGTTGCAGGGCGATGCCCAGCTCGGCGGCGAGCACTTTGGCAACTTCGGTCTTTCCTACTCCGGTGGGGCCTACAAAGAGCAGGCTTGCCAGCGGTTTGTTTTCGTCCAGCAGTCCGGCTTTGGACATTTGCACAGCTTCCACCACCTGACGGACGGCTTCTTCCTGCCCGTAGATGCGGGAGCTGATGCGTTCGTGCAGGCTTACCAAGGCGGTGGTGTCGTCCTCTTTCATGGCGAGGGCATTGACTTTGCAGGTACGTGCCAGTATGTCGGTTATCAGTGCCTTGTCCACGGTCTGTTCTCCGGAGTCTGTGGGATGTATTTCCCGGTAAGCTCCTGCTTCGTCCACCAGGTCGATGGCCTTGTCGGGCAGGAAACGGTCGCTGATGTAGCGGGCGCTTGCCTTTACGGCATAGGGGATGACGTCGGGCTCGTAGGTGACGCCGTGGTAGGTTTCGTATTTCTCTTTCAGGCCTTCTACGATATGTATGGCTTCTTCAATGTTCGGTTCCAGTATGTCTATCTGCTGGAAGCGGCGTACCAGTCCCTTGCTGCGTGCGAAGTAGCGGTTGTACTCGTCGTAGGTGGTAGAGCCGATGAAACGTATTGCCCCGGTTTCCAGATAGGGTTTCAGCATGTTGGAGGCATCCATGGAGCCTTCACCCGTGCGTCCGGCGCCTATCAGGTTGTGTATCTCGTCGATGTAGACGATGGCATTTCCCTCACGACCGATGCCTTCCATGATACTTTTCAGCCGCTTCTCGAAATCGCCGCGATATTGTGTGCCTGCCAGTAGACTGCCCAAGTCCAGCTCATAAATGCGGAAGCCGGCAAGCCGTTCGGGGACGTTGCCCGCTTCGATACGGGCGGCAAGCCCATAGGCAAGGGCTGTTTTGCCTACACCGGGTTCGCCCACATGCAACGGGTTGTTCTTTTCTTTGCGGCAGAGCACTTGTATGGTTCGCTCCAACTCCATCTCCCTGCCGATAAGCGGGTTGTGGCCTGCCAGATGGTCGTTGAGGCAGGTCACGTAGTTACGCCACGGTTCTGTTTTCTCTTGTTCATCGGGAGATGGCGTACCGCCTGCTTCTTCTGCCAGCTCCGCTTCTTCGTAGTGGGTGATGAGCAGGCTGAGGAATTCGGGCAGGTCGCCGCCGACTGCTTCCTTCAGGAAATGGCATGCCCAGGAATCTTCCAGTTGCAGCAAGCCTTGTATCAGATGAGGAACATCCAGCTCTTCGGCGCTGGAATACTCTGTCACCGTATAGGCATGTTGCAGGAGTGAGCTGAGCTGGACGGAAAGTCCCAACTCGTATTCCACATTGTCGGGGACAGTGTCCACTTCTTCCGTCAGATAGTTTTCCAGCGAGATGCTGAGCTCCACATAATTGTAGAAGGTATCTTGCAGGGTGTGGATAAAGGGTTCCTGCTCTATAATGGCGCTCAGCAGATGTTCGGGCATGATGAACTCGTGCCGGTAAGACTCGGCCTTTCTTTGTGCGGAAGCGAATGCTTGGTTTACGAATATCGTATTTTTTATATCCATATTGTTTCTTTCTTCTTATTCTTCTTCCTCCGGGGTGACGGTGAGCCGGAGGGGGAAACCTTCATTGCGTGCCATGCGGGTGGCTTTCTGTACTTTGGAGTGGGCGATGTCGTATGAGTAGATGCCCACTACCGCGGAGTTGCTCTTGTGCACCTGCAGCATCAGTGTTTCCGCTTCTACCGATGATTTGTAAAAGACGGTGGTGAGTACTTTTACCACAAACTCCATGGTGGTGAAGTCATCATTGTAGATGGTGACTTTAAAGCGTCGGGGTTCCCGTAATTCTATGCGTTCTTTTTCTTTGAAAGAAGATTGCTGTTGTTCCATTTCTTTTTAAAAACTACTGTTAAGACATTGTTCTACCGTTGTGTGGGCAACGAAAACTCCTGCCAGTCATATTCGTCTCCGTACTCGTCGGCTATGGCTATGCGTATGGTGACGTTACCCGTCTTTATCCGTTCTCCGGCACTGATGTTGGCGGTGTATTTCACACCGTTGCGCGGAGTTATTTGCTCTATCATGACCGACGGCGATATGTAAATACGCTTCATGCCCGTGGTTTCCACCACCACCGGCACTACGTTGTAGGCTGTTTTGTTTCCTTCGTTCATGATTTCAAAAATCACTTTACAGTTTTCGCCCGAATTGATGACGTGGTTGCGGCTGTCGTCAATGAAACGTATATTCCGTATCCTCAAGTGGTCGATGGCCGATGCTTGCGGCTGTCTTCCGGATTGCGGGGGATAGGGCTGTGTCCTTTCTATCCGGTAGCTGTACTCCTCCTGCTTTTGGGGGGCTGTGGCTGCATTGGCAATGGCAGCTCCCGCAATGGTCCCGATGATGGTGCCTATGGCGGAACCCCGGTATCCTCCTCGCCAGCCTCCGTTACTGTCACCTATCAGCCCGCCGATGGCACCGCCTACATTGCTTCCGATGGCAGCTCCTGCAAGCACTGCGTTAGGGTCGCCTGCAGCCATCTGGCTTGTGCCGCATCCGCTGAGGATGATGGTTGCTGCCAGGATTCCTATAAAAGACTTTTTCATGTTCATAAGCCTATCATTATTATGTTGGACAGATTGTTTTATAAAAGGGCTATTCCCGATAAATCATCTTTTTGGTCATGCCTCCGTCAATGGTGATGTTTTCGCCATTGATGAAGTCGTTCTCGTCTTGACATAGGAATAGGCACATACGGGCAATATCTTCCGGTTTGCCAACCCGTCCGGAGGGATGTTGTGAATGGTCTTCTGCCCGTAATTGTTCATAATCGTGTGTCTGAATCCAGCCCGGAGAGATGGAGTTGACCGTGATGTGCCACTCTGCAAGCGATAAAGCCAACGCATGCGTCAATGAATAGATACCTCCTTTGGAAGCTGCATATCCTTCACTGCCCGGTTCACTCATCAGATAGCGGGTAGAACAGAGATTAATGATTCTTCCGTAGGTATTCGTGCTGTTTTGACTTTTGCGGTGTACTGCCAACGCATGTGAAGTAATGAACACCGGACGTAAATTCACAGACAATATTTTATCGAACGTCTCCACACTCGTTTCTGTGATGGGAGAGAATTCACTGATGCCGGCATTGTTTATAATGATGTCAATATCCCCCCATTCCTTGAAAATATTTTGCAGGCAAAGTTCCAATGCTTCTTTGCTGTTTAGGTCGACGGGATAGAATTGTGCTCCGGTGGCTTGGGCGGTTTGTTGTCCTTCCAGTTCATTCTTGTCACAAAAGGCTACTTGGTAATTAAGCTTGCAGAAGGCTTCTACAATGGCTTTGCCAATACCCCCGGCACCTCCGGTCACGAAAACTTTCTTTCCGCCTTTTTTGAGGGGAAGTGTCGGCTTATGTAGCGTTTGTGCCTTACCGGATTTTTTCGCTTTCTCCCAAGCTGCTTTGCGTGCCCGGTATTGCTCGTACTGATTTTCAAGATAATTATCGGCCATATATGTTTCCGGTTTTATTGTTTAACTGTCTTTTCTCCGAATAAGTTCACTATATTGATACAAGCCTTCATCTCTCTTCCTCCTTTTTTCCTTGAATTCTCTTTACTTGTTCCTCTATTTCCTCAATCGAAGGCAGTTGACTTTTAATATCTTCGGGAATCAGCTTAGACAGCTCATACTCTGATATGCCGATAGGCTGATTTGTTGATTCCAGTGCATATTGCGCCATTACTTGGTTTTTTGTCTTGCAGATAAGCAAGCCGATGGTGGGGTTATCGCCAGGTTTACATTTTAGATGGTTTACGGCACTGATATAAGTACCGAGTTGACCTATAAATTCAGGTTTGAACTTCTGCACTTTTAGCTCGATTACGCAATAACAACGCAGTTCCAAGTGGTAAAAAAGCAAGTCGGGATAGATTGTTTCATCGCCTACTTCCAAAGGCATTTGACGTCCTACGAATGCAAATCCTTTACCCAATTCAAGCAGAAAACGAGTGATATTCTGTGTCAAAACCTTTTCTAACTCTAATTCTTGAAAATCTTTGGTAATGGTCAGGAAATCGAAGTTATAGGGGTCTTTGAGTGTCTGTAGAGCTAGGTCACTTTGCGGTTTTGGTAGCAGACGACTGAAATTGTTTACCGCTTTGCCTTGCCGCTCATAGAGATTGGTATCAAGAAAGTTGAGCAAAACGGCACGACTCCAGCCGTTTTCTACAGTTTCATTCAGATAGAATAGAGCCTTATCCACTTCCTTGCATTGGGAGATGATATAGAGATGATGCCCCCAAGGGATGGAGAAAAATTTCTCTTCACCTAATTTGGAAACAACTTGTTGCCAAATTGTATATGGCTCATTATAAAATAGATACCACTGCTTTATACTGCGTATGTTTCTATATGAGAACCCTTTCATATCAGGAAATTCTGCCATCAGCTCATGACTCAACTCTTCGAGAAATCCGCTTCCCCAAGTCATTTCTTTCTGCCGTTCTATAATTTCTGCCCCCAGTTGCCAGTAAAGGTGAAGCAGTTCGCTGTTCACGCGTACAGCCGCTTTAATCTGTGCACTACGAATGTCTTGTTTTAGGTGGTTTACCCAATCCTTGAACGGTTGATTTATAGATAGTGCTGTTTTCATATTTTTATTTTCTTCATCGTCATATTCGATGTTTCTATTTCACAAAGTTAAGAAAAAGAATTTATTTCAACTGTAATCCTTTCCGTCTTTTCTACCTCTCCACTTTTACCACACAATATATCATCTCCCCCTCTCTTTCCTTTACCTCATCCCGTGTTGCTGCAATATCCTCCCGAACACGTTCACCCGTTTTGCAGAGAATAGGTATCGCACTATGTTACTGTATTTCCTCCTATATTTTCGCAGGCGATAATTATTCCCCTTGTAGGGCTTCAAAAGGGAATCCGTCTGTTTCCCTAAGGAGAACGGTTTGTTTCAATATGGAGAACAGTTTGTTTCATTAGTAGGAAACAGTTTGTTCCGTTAAAGAAAACAGTTTGTTTTATTGAGTGTGAACAGTTTGTTTCATAGTATGTGAACACTTTGTTTCTTACTGTTGTAACAAAGTGTTCACCGTTGTGAACTAAAGTGTTATCTATATTTTCAGTGATAAAATGACATGAAAAGGGGGCTGAAGATTACCTTTCTACCATTTGTATTCCTCGCTGTAAGAGTCGAAAGCCGGTTCTCCCGGAATGTTGTATTGGTGGAAAGTTCTGCGGATATAGTTCTGGTCTTCGGGGGAAAGGTAAGATTCTTCCCGGTAGAAGCGGTAGTATTTTCCGCGGCCGAAATGGGCTATCAACTGGCTTTTCAGGGGTTGGAGATTCTTGTAGGGAACTTCATCGAGCAAGTGGCTGATTCCCCACGCAACATGTATCTTTTGTGTCGATTGGAAATAGGCGCATTGACTGCTATCCTCTGGAATGCACAGTGGATTGATGATGCGGATGGACGGGTACTCGGGGGTATCGCGAAGGGCAGCTAAGCGATGCAGGCAGTTGTCGGCTTTCGGGCATTGGTTGTTGAAACAGCGTGAGTAGTTGGCAGGTGCTAAAGGTTTCTCGGAAGAATGTTTCATGTTTATATATACTTTGATGAAGCGACAAAGATAACACTAACTTTTTGATATAGCCTTCTGTTCTCTTGTTTGAAATGCCTCTTCATTGAAAAAACAGTAGCCGGAACCACTGAATCCAGTAATTCCGGCTATACCGTTCTTTCTTATAAGCAAGGATGGACTATTTCACCTGGATGATGTCATAATTCAAGTCACTCACCGCCTCTTGCAGGCTGTCGTTGACAAGGCGCAAGGTAGTGTCGTTCACTACTACGAAGTACACCGGAGTGTCGCCGTCGTCTGGAGTCAGTTTAATGACTGTTTTCTTCTTGTTATTGACGTCTTTCTGGATAACTTCTTTCTTTCCTTTGGAAGTAAAGCTTTTGTTCTTTCCGGGGCCTTCGGCATCCAAATAAGTTGTTACCAACGTATAACCGCTTTCTCCATCAGGACCTACGCTGTCCACGCTCAATACATACTGGATGCCCGGACCGTCGGCGGCGGGAAGGATTCCTTCGTATACGGCTACGGCAGAAGAATCATTCCCGGCAACTGTCAACACTCCTTCACCTACGGCGGAATCATTGTTCTGGGTTCCTTTTGATTGGCAGGATACCAATGCAGCGGCAAAGGCTGCAATCATCATTACTTTTTTCATTGCTTTAATGGTTTAAATTAATTATAAAGACGCAATAGCGTTCGTTATTCATCTTCTTCTTTCTTGATGACAAGCAGTTTGTCCACTCGTCCGCGGTCCATATCCACTACTTCGAAGTCCAGGTTTTTGTAGCTGAACAAGTCTCCGGCTTTCGGCACCCGTCCTATCAAGAACATGGCAAGACCGCTCAAGGTGGTGAAGTCTTCTTCTTTCAGGTCATCATAGTTCATAATGCCCATCGCCTCCATAAAGTCATCCAGATTCATGGAAGCTTCCACCAGCATGGAACCGTCTTGACGAACAACGATTTCCTCTTCTTCCGTTTCATTCTCTTCGAGGATGTCTCCGAAGATACTTTCCGTCAAATCGTGCAGGGTGATGATACCTTCTGTATTTCCATACTCGTCTACAACAACTCCGAACTTGTTTTTGTTCTTCTTAAACAGCTCTAAAACTTTCTTTGCATACAAACTTTCCGGAATAAACAAAGCAGGGCGTGCAATACTACGTAAGTTGAAGGGTTGTTCGCCGCCCATCATCAAGATGATGTCCTTTACGGAAACCACACCGATAATCTCGTCCTTTCCCCGCTCCACCAGGAGATATTTGCTGAAGTGTTCTTCGTGGATGATACGCAGCACCTCTTCCGGTGTGTCTGTGGGATGGAGCACAACGATGTCGCGGCGATAGGTCATCAGGTCATTCGCTCTTTTGTCCGAGAAGCGGAACACGTCACGCAGCATTTCCGTTTCGTCTTTGTCGATGACGCCTTGTTCCGAGCTTTGGTGCAGAATCATCTTCAGTTCGTCTTGTGTCATTTGGCGTTCCTCGCCACTGTTCAGTCCGATGAGTTTGTTCATCAGTTTGGTGGAAGCGCTCAACAGGCATACAAACGGATAGGAAATCTTGGTCAGCACAATCATGAAGGGGCTGAGCATGGTGGCCCATCGTTCCGGGTTGTTCAAGGCGATGGACTTGGGCACCAGTTCGCCTATGATGAGCGACAGATAGGTGATGATGGCTACTACGGTAATCATGGCGAGAGTCTTGGCATAGGCGGCTACTCCCGGAATGAGGGCGAACAGCGGTTCTACGTCATCAGCGATGGTGGCACCACCATAGGCACCGGATACGATACCGATAAGAGTAATACCGATTTGGATGGTGGAGAGGAATTTTTCGGGTTCTTCCAGTTGTTTCAATACTCCTTTGGCTCTTTTGTTCCCTTTTCCGACAAGAGTTTCAAGGCGTGCTTTACTTGAGGAGACTAAAGCGATTTCATACATGGCAAAAATGCCGTTCAGAATAAGTAAAAGTAGAATGATAATAAACTCCATAGTGGATTTTGAATAGTTTGTGAGGCAAAGATAATGATTTTTCAGTATTTATTGTTAATATTGCCATCCGTTAGAAAAAATAAACAATAAATAGATGAAAAAAAGAATTATTGCCTTGGGGCTTTTGTGGTGTCTGTCTGCCGTAATGTTGCAGGCGGCACGTGTAGACACGGTGTTGGTGAGAAGTGCAGCCATGAATAAGGATGTAAAAGTTGTGTATGTATTGCCTGATAAGGCTATCGGCAAGCAGGCTTGTCCGGTGGTTTATCTGTTGCACGGTTATGGTGGCAATGCGCGGAGCTGGGTGCAACTGAAGCCGGAATTGCCGCAGATGGCAGATGAGAAAGGGATCATATTTGTATGTCCGGACGGCAAGAACAGTTGGTATTGGGACAGTCCGGAGAATCCTGCCTACCGTTATGAGACTTTTGTCACCTCGGAATTGGTGAAGTATACAGACGGGAACTATGCTACCATTCCCGATAGAAAGGCGCGTGCCATCAGTGGATTGAGTATGGGCGGCCACGGTGCTTTGTGGAGTGCTATCCGTCATAAGGATGTGTTCGGTGCGGCGGGCAGTATGAGTGGAGGAGTGGATATACGGCCGTTCCCCCAGAATTGGGAAATGAACAAGCAGTTGGGAGAGTTTGCTGCCAACAAGGCATCTTGGGATGCGCATACGGTGGTCAACCAGCTGGATAAGATTGTAAATGGAGACTTGGCGCTAATCATCGACTGCGGTGAGGCCGATTTCTTTCTTGAAGTGAACAAGGACTTGCACAACCGGCTGCTGGCAAGGAAGATAGACCATGACTTCATCACCCGTCCCGGTGGACATACCGGAACGTATTGGAACAACTCCATAGACTATCACGTCCTTTTCTTCGACAAGTTCTTTAAGAAGTAAGTAGTTTATTATTCGATGGTATAGTTCACGGTGCGTGTGTAGTCCTGCTCGTAGCCGTTCCTTATATGCCTGACGACTGCATGGCAGGAAGTGACGATACCCCGGTTATCTAACGTATAAGTATAGGTGGTGGTCTCTTCACTTTCTCCGTTGCTGTCCGGGATGAGTTGGGTAATCAGATAGTTTGCAGGTTCTCCCAATATCTTCCCGTATATGGCAACCGCATGCATGGAAAGCGGATACATGTCCGTAATGAATAGGCTTGGTATTTCGGAGATATTTGCAATTTCATTGCCTGATGGTGTGGTAGCCGTACTGTTGTGCTCAAAAGTGTCAACCTTTTGCTGTATGCGCAATGCCCGGAAGTTGCTGTAGTCTATTGTAATGAATGAGTATTCTTTTCCGTCGTCCAGCTTTTCTGTGATGTTTTCCAGATAGTATTTGTCTTCGGTGTTGATGAGGTAGGAGAAGGTGTAAGTACGGGTATTTCCTGCCATATCCTGACTGGTACAAGTGGTGGCATAACCTTTGTCATTCAGCGTGTAGGTTGATACTGTACCTGCTTCGTCGGTTATCACGGCTTGATGGTCCTTGTATTCGACAGTAGTGGTATTCTCTATCTCGAAGAGTTCGTCTCCTGCTGTAAAGCTCTGTTTGCCGGTGTAGCTGGTCAGCCTGCCTGCACTGTTGTAAAGGTAGGTGTGGGTGGCAGTAACCGGTTGCGCATCGCTCTCTATCACTTCTTTGAGTTCGATTTTGGAGAAAGGAGTGGTGGGGTAGGTTGACGGCTCCGGTTCTGGCGTATCATTGCCATTGTTATCATCGCTGCAAGCTGCCAGTCCGCCGAGCAACAGCAGGCTGAACATGATTCCCGAAAATCGGGTGATGATTGTAACTCTTCTGTTTAGTTTCATCCTATTGGTCTTTTTATTTGATGCGTACGGCATGGCTTGCCCGACGTTCAATGGAGTTTGCGAGAGTGGTCACTCTTAAAGAACGGGTATCTTCTTGTGCGGGCGGTTGTATGCTTCCGTCGATGGCGCCGAGTGCAGTGCTCAATAAGGCTTCGTTGGTATCTCCAAAGGGCAGGAAACGTGACATGTCGCTCATCTCATTCACTACATATCCCGAGTAGGCCGGTTGGAATCCGGATTCATAATCAGATTTCCCTTCCGAATTGTATATCTTGCAGACGATGGGATTCATCGTTATCATCAGTTCGGGGCTGGAGAAATTCCTGGAACCTACATTCTTGCCTACGGTAGTACCGCCGATGATGACAACATCCATATACGGGGCGAGGCAGTTAATCACCATTTCGGAGGCGGAGGCAGTCTGGCTGCTGGTAAGTACGTAGAGAGTATTCAGGTTTAGGTTTGCTCCGTTTCCGATGAGTCCGGAGTTCAGGGTGAACGGTACTATCTGCGGATTGAAGCGGTTGTTGAATTCCAGGTACCCCAACTCTTGTCCCAAGGCGGAGGAAGGTGCAAGCATGGTACACAGCAATTCTGCGCAACTCAGTAATCCACCGTTGTTGTAGCGCAAGTCAAGGATGAATTCGTTGACTTGCTGTGATGCGAAATATTGGAATGCGCTGCGCAGGTCGTTGTCATATTCATTACTGTTGTCCGTGGGGCCGGAACTGAAGTGGTTGTAGACCAGATAACCTATTTTCTTGCTGCCTGATGTATATACATTCTTATAGTGCACCGGGTTGTCGTTGACGGGACGCGCCGATGCTATCTGTCTGGGTTTGTCGTAAGCAACGATGGCATTTTTCTCCACGTCGTAATAACCTACTGTAAGTTCCATGGCACTACTTCCATACAGTTTCTTATAATTCTGTTCAGTAATAAAGTTCCCGTCCATCTTCATAATCCAGTCACCCCGTTTCAGCCCGATTTCCGAGGCCGGGCTTCCGTCGGCAACGTAAAGAATCTGTGCAACAATGGCATTCTCTTCTCCTTCTACTTCTATCTGGTTGGTAGTGAACTGGAATCCGTAGCTGTAATCCGTATAGGGGATGCTGCGGGTAGTGGTGACGCTGACCAGACTGTCGATGGTGGAGAATTTGTCTTCTTCGGATTTGAGCGAGGCAAAGAAAGTGAAAGGGGCTTGAAAATAGTTCAGGTCGTTGGTATGGGGGATAGCGTCTACCCAATAGTACCACACACGCATGGTATCGTCAATCCAGCGGTCTGTCTGGGTCTGTCCGGCATACTCTTTCCAGCGGTCCACCCCGCAGGAAGTCAGATAAATGGGAAGAATCAGGGTTCCCAATATGAGTATCAGTATATTTCTTGCTTTCATGGGGGCAAAGATAGTGCAAATTGAGTGCAGAACTTTCATGCTTGCATGAAAAAGTTTTGCCGAAATGCAGTCTATCTTATCTAAAGATAGAAAATTGCTTGCTTATCTACCACAATTGTGGTATAAAATTCCCTAATCTGTGTCATTGTCTGCCCCGGCTTATCGCTCTATCTTTGCAACATCCGAATGAGAAACGGTTTATTCACCTAAAATACAAACGACAATGGAAACAAAGAAATTGCACTTTGAGACTCTACAACTTCACGTTGGACAAGAACAACCCGACCCGGCAACTGATGCCCGCGCCGTACCTATCTATCAGACAACTTCGTATGTATTTCGTAATTCGGCCCATGCGGCAGCCCGCTTTGGCTTGCAGGACCCGGGGAATATTTACGGGCGGTTGACGAATTCCACCCAGGATGTGTTCGAGAAACGTGTGGCGGCTCTGGAAGGCGGTGTTGCCGGATTGGCCGTAGCCTCGGGTGCGGCAGCCATCACTTATGCCTTTGAGAATATCACCCGTGCAGGCGACCATATCGTGGCAGCTAAGACCATCTACGGCGGAACGTATAATCTGCTGGCCCACACATTGCCTGCCTACGGGGTTACCACTACTTTTGTGGACCCGGGCAATCTGGACAATTTCGAGAAAGCGATTCAGGAGAATACCAAGGCAGTATTCATTGAAACGCTGGGAAATCCGAATTGCAACATCATTGACATTGATGCCGTTGCTGAAATAGCACACCGTCACCGGATTCCTCTGATTATAGATAACACCTTCGGTACTCCTTACTTGATTCGTCCCATAGAGCATGGGGCAGATATTGTAGTCCATTCGGCAACGAAGTTCATCGGAGGGCATGGTACGTCCTTGGGTGGTGTTATTGTAGATAGCGGCAAGTTCGACTGGGTGGCCTCGGGGAAGTTTCCCCAACTGACGGAACCGGACCCGAGTTATCATGGAGTACGTTTCGTCGACGCTGCCGGTCCTGCTGCCTATGCCATCCGTATCCGTGCCGTATTGTTGCGTGATACCGGTGCCACAATCAGTCCTTTCAATGCTTTCATTCTGTTGCAAGGATTGGAGACGTTGTCGCTTCGCGTGGAACGTCATGTGGAGAATGCCTTGAAAGTGGTTGAATTCTTGAAGAAGCATCCCAAAGTGGTTGCCGTGAACCACCCGTCCCTGCCCGAGCATCCTGACCACGCGCTTTACGGGAAATACTTTCCGAATGGAGGCGGTTCTATCTTTACGTTTGAGGTGCGGGGCGGTGTGAAGGAAGCGCAGACGTTTATTGACAGTTTACAGATATTCTCGTTGCTTGCCAATGTGGCTGATGTGAAATCCCTGGTTATCCATCCTGCCACCACTACCCATTCCCAATTGAGTGCACGGGAATTGGAAGAACAAGGCATCAAACCGGGCACGGTCCGCCTCTCCATCGGGACAGAACATATCGATGATTTGCTGGACGACTTGTCCCAGGCATTTGACAGAATTTAAAAGAATAACAGTATACGATAGAATGAATATTGCTGTATTATTGTCGGGAGGTGTAGACAGCTCCGTGGTGGTACATCTCCTTTGCGAACAAGGTTACCGTCCTTCTCTATTTTATATCAAAATAGGGAGGGACGATGCCGATTATATGGACTGCTCTGCGGAAGAGGATATGGAGATGGCTTCTGCCATTGCCCGGCGTTATGGATTATCGTTGGAAGTAGTGGACCTGCACCGGGAGTATTGGGACCAGGTGGCGGCTTATGCCATTGATAAAATAAGACGTGGCTTGACTCCCAATCCGGATGTGATGTGCAACAAGCTGATAAAGTTCGGGTGCTTTGAGCAACGTGTGGGGAAGGATTTCGATGTCACGGCAACCGGGCACTACGCCACTACGGTGTTGAGGGATGGAAAGACATGGCTCGGTACCGCTGCCGATTCCGTGAAAGACCAGACCGACTTTCTGGCACAGATAGATTATCTGCAAGTTTCCAAACTGATGTTTCCATTGGGCAGACTGATGAAGAATGAGGTTCGTGACATAGCCCTGCGTGCCGGATTGCCCAGCGCCAGACGTCGTGACAGTCAGGGCATCTGCTTTCTGGGAAAGATTGATTATAATGATTTTGTGCGCCGTTTCCTTGGCGAAAGGGAAGGGGATATTGTGGAGTTGGAAACGGGTAGAAAGTTGGGCAAGCATCGGGGCTATTGGTTTCATACCATCGGCCAGCGTAAAGGATTGGGGTTGGGTGGAGGACCGTGGTTTGTTGTCCGCAAGGATGTGGAGGAGAATGTGATTTACGTGTCCCGCGGATGTGATACGGCATTGCAATACGGCTATGAATTCCGTATGTACGATTTTCATTTCATTACGGATAATCCCTGGAAGGGAGCGCAGGAAGAGGTGGAGGTGACTTTCAAGATACGCCATACGCCGGAGTTTGTCAAAGGCAGGTTGCAAAAGGAGGCGGAGGGTTACCGCATTGTTTCGGAAGAAAAGCTGCAAGGCATTGCTCCGGGCCAGTTCGGAGTGGTGTATGATGCTGATGCCCGGCTGTGTGTCGGGAGCGGGGAGATTTATATATAATATTCCACCAAGTCTACGATGCCTGCCTTCATGGCATATTTGGTGGCTTCGTGCGCATTGTTTACACCCAGTTTCCGGAAGATATTCTTCCGGTGGCTGTTTACCGTATGGAAGCTGAGGTTTCGTTCGGCAGCTATTTCTTTGGTTGTTTTCCCCAGGGCTATCTCTTTTAGGATGCTCCGTTCGGCAGTAGTCAGTAAATCATCTTTGATGGTAGGATGAGTGGGGGAGGAGGAACCGTTGCCTGCGAGCAGCAGGTTACTGACGTGATTACAGATGAATCGCTCCTTGCGTGAGGCGCATTGTAGTGCGGTCAGTATCTCTTCTTTGGAATTATCCTTCAGCGCTACGCCGAATGCCATGCTGCTGAACAATACCTGGCGCAGGAACGGTAGGCTCAATTCGTCGGAAAAGAGTAGCCAATCGGCTTCCTTGAAGCGTTCGTGAAGTACCATTAGCTCTTCAGCTCCCGAAAAATCAAAAAGGGTATAGTCCAGAATGACAACGGCGGTGGGATGCAGGCGTAGTTGCTGTATCAGTTCTGCCTTGTTGTCGGCTTCCAGCAGCAGGGAGGTGTCTTTCTGTCTGCCCAATAGGAACATCATGCCTGCTTTGGTGATATCTTGATTGTCTGCAATGATAAATTCTCTCATGACATTGGTATATAAAAAACTCCGCTACAAATGTACACTTTTTAGTGTGATTTGTGGCGGAGTGGGAATATATATATTTATATAAGGGTTTTACCAGGAACGTCCCTTGAATATGTTGGATTGTTCCAGCGGAACCAGGTTCCCGCTCAAAGTCATGGTGTTGGAGTTGAAGTTCGGGCTGATGGTTACGGTTGCGTTGTTCCCGCCATCGGTCAGCGTAAGGAATATCTGGGCGGAAATGCCGATACCCTGGATGCTGAAGTTACAATTCACGTTGCCCCGTTTGTCGGTAGTCATTTGGATGTCCGATACGGTTCCGTCTACTGTTACACCGCCAATGCCGTTAGGACCTGGGTATACGGTGTTGAAGGCTACCTGCACGGTGCCACGTCCTTGGTTGACCAATACGAAGTTGGTGTTGGAGTTTACAAATGCGGTCTGTCCGTTGCGGAACATCACTTGGTCTGCCTCCATTACGAACTGGTGAGCTTTCAAGGCCGCCATTGCGTCATCGTACGAAATGGCATCCTGTGCTTGTTCTTCAGCTTTCAGGCGTGCACGTTCTGCGTCTCTTTGGGCTTTACGGTCTGCGCGCTTTTCAGCTCTACTCTCTTGTGCATACATGGTCGTTGTTGCCATGCTTACCAATACTACTGCTGCTAATGCAATAAACTTTTTCATAATCGAATCTTTTTTTGTTTAGGTTTAAATAAATTGTTCGTTATAAGTTTATTGCAAGAACAATGCCTATCCAGGATTGTTCACCGGTTTTTTAATTATTTTATATCCGATAGCAGCAATAAAGATACTCATTACCGGACTGATAAGGTTGAAGAAGCAATAGGGAAGGTAGGTCAGTGTGGGTACACTCAAAATGGTGGCTTGCGTCATGCCGCAGGTATTCCATGGGATAAGCGGGGAGGTGACGGTAACGGCATCTTCCGTGGTACGGCTAAGTAGCCGGCTTTCGTAGCCTTTCTTTGCGTAAACGTTGCTGAACATGTTTCCGGTGAGGATAATGCTGATGTACTGGTCTGCCGTGGCAAGGTTCAGGAACAATCCGGAACATACGGTGGATGCTACCATGCTGGCTGTATTCTTCATGAAGCGGACGAATAGGGAAGTGATGCTTCCTAGCATGCCGCTTGCCGTCATGGCTCCACCGAAACACATGGCGCAGATGATGAGCCAGATGGTATTCATCATTCCTGCCATACCTCGTGTGGCAATCAGTTCTGTCAACATGTCACTGTCAGTTTGTAGACTGGTACTGCCATAGAATGTCATCATTATCCCTTTGAACATATTCCCACCTTCCGCTATCTCATTCAGTAGTCCCGGTTGGAAGATGAAGGCGAATATCCCTGCCAGCAGAGTGGAGAGAAAGAGTGTGATGACGGAAGGCACTCTCCGGGCAATCAGTATTCCCGTAATCACGGGAACAGCCAGTAACCAGGGAGTAATGTTGAATTTGGCGTCCAATGCTGCCGTAAATTCCGCGATCTGTTGTGTATTGTTCGTTTCGTGTGTGAGTCCCATTACTGTAAAGATGACAAGGGTGATGAGGAGAGAGGGGACGGTGGTGATCATCATATAGCGGATATGGCTGAATAACGGTGTTTCCGTTACGGATGAGGCAAGGACTGTGGTATCCGATAACGGTGAAATTTTGTCTCCGAAATAGGCTCCCGAAATGATGGCACCGGCTATCCATCCCTCTTCAAAACCTTGTGCCTTACCTATGCCCAAAAGGGCGATACCGATGGTGGCGATAGTGGTCCATGAACTTCCCGTCATTACTGATACCAATGCACAAATAATGCAGGTAGAAGCAAGGAAAAAATTCGGATGGATAATCTGCATACCATAATATATAAGGGTAGGTACCACCCCACTTATCATCCATGTGCCGCTCAAAGCACCGATAATCAATAGAATAATGATAGCTGTGGCAACACCTGAAATGTTGTTGGTGATGGCAAGTTCATAATCTTTCCAAGGGATGCGGTAGAAAGCCATGCCGATAAAGACACACATACCAGTGGTGGCAAGCAGGGAAATCTGGCTTCCTCCACTCAAGGCGTCACTTCCGAAAGTATGGATGGTGGCGAACAGCATTCCTACGAGAAAAGCGATGGGAAATAGAGAAACGAGTGGAGAGGGTATTTTCTTTGCTGAATTCATAGGGTTGTTTTTGACTATGCCTGGTTGACGAATCTATTATCAATCTGTCGTTTATAGTTTGATGCGACAAAGGTATAACAATTCTGTTCAATATCTTCCTTATCCTTTGCATGATAAAAATTATCAAATCTTTGCGTTTGCTTGGAAAAATGATAGTATCCTTGTTATTTCTTGCTGTAAAGGGTGATGGACAACGATATTATTGTTAAAATAACGCCGGTGCCGACCACGCCACTCCATCCCCAAGTCTGCCAACTGCTTCCTGCAAGGAAGGTACCCAAAGAGCCGCCGATGAAGTAAGTGGTCATGAAAATCGTATTTACCCGATTGGAGGCAGACGGGTAGATGTCGAAAATACTGGTCTGGTTGCTGAGTTGGATACATTGCATGCCTATGTCTATAAGAATGACACCGGTAATGATACCTGCATAGTTGTTTCCGCAGAAAAAGAGCGAGGCCCATGCAAGCAGAATCATTCCGCAACCGATAAAGTTGAAATTGCGTATGCCTACCTTTTTTACATATTTTCCTACAAAAGATGCGGTTAAGGCTCCGGCAATGCCGCAGAGCCCTAGTATGCCGATGACATCGCTGGATGCATGGAACGGGGCTTCTCCCATTTTGAATGCAAGGCAGGACCACATGGCAAGGAATGAGCCAAAGGCCAGTCCTGCACGTATCGAGTAGATTCGTAGAGAGGGGTATTCTCTTACTAATGAGAAAAGAGACTTCATCAGCCCGGAATATTTGCCTTGGAAAGTCGGTTGTATGTCCGGTAGTACCTTTAATACAACGATAGCGCATAGTAACATCATTCCAGCGGCGATGAAGTACATTTCACGCCAGCCAAGCACTTCACCCACAAATCCGCTGACAACACGTGATGCAAGTATTCCAGTCAGTAATCCTGAGATGACGACACCTACATTCCGTCCCTTGTTTTCGGGGCGTGAGAATTGCGAGGCAATCGGTACAAATATTTGGGGTATCATGGAGCAGATGCCGGTAATGAGTGATGCTGCCCAGATGATGTAGATGTTCGGTGCCATGGCAATGGCTAGAAGGGAAAATATGAGTAGGAAGAAATTCGTTAGGATGATATTCTTGCGTCGATAGAGGTCTCCTAATGGGACGATGAACAATAATCCCAGCGCATATCCGATTTGTGTAATCATGGCAATGAGGTTCGTTTTGAATTCAGAAACTTCCAATTCATGCCGCATGATATTAAGCAGGGGTTGATTGTAATACAAGTTGGCTACGGACACGCCAGCTACGATAGCAAGTGTCCAGAGTATATGTGCCGGTAATCCTCCGTTTTCTTTCAGTTCTTGTTTCATGCTGCAAAGATAATGTCTTTCTGTTTCATGCGCAAGATATGTGAGTATGATAAGAATATGTGTGAAGTGGTATCATCTTTTTAGCCTTTCCGTTTGTTATACTATTATTTTGTTTGAGAATAATTGATTGGAGCTATCTTGGATAAGCGGAATGTTGTATTGATATTTAAAGATACGTTGGGCATGGGAAATGAATGGTTTAGAGAGTTGCTGGGTATGAAATGCAGGTGGACGGAATGCAGGCTCTGCTAGCAAACGAGGGTTGGTAAGGTGAATTCGATGATTCAAGGAACCTGCCGTTCCCCCATTAGACCGCCTCCTGATGACATACTTGGGATTATCCTGCTATTGACTGAAAACTCGGGTATATATTAGTACGAATCATTATTACTTAAACTTATAATAGTATGAAACATTTATCGATAATAATAATAGTAGTGTCATTATGCGTTTTCCTGCTATCCATCGGCGTATATCATAAGGTTCCCTGGTCTGTTCTGCCAATAGTGGCTAGTGGAATCTGTATATTATGTTGGCTTTTGTTCCATTTACTCTGTATCAGTGAAGAAAGAGATTTACTGAAAGAGGGAAATCAGTATTTCATTGATACCTTTCAAAACATACGTAATCCCATTTCTTTGATTAAGACACCGTTAGGGGCAGTTTACGAAGGAGACTGTCCGGAAGACATAAAGAAGGAACTGGCTGTTGCACTTCATCATATAGGCGGGCTGGAGCAGCACTTGATAGCGTTGATGGAGTTGAAACGACTATTTGGCAATTCTGGTAGCCTGGTAGTTGCAGAACATGAAATCGGCGCATTTATGAGGAAGAAAGTGTCTTTTTTACAGTCTCATGTGGCCGGGTTGCAGATGAAGCTGGATTTGGTTCCGGATTTTGACTATGCAAGCGCTTGGTTTGATCCGGGAAAGATATCTCCGGTTATCGACCGGTTTGTATTGAGTGCCATCGAGTGTTCTCTGCCGGAAACGCATCTCTCGATGCAGGTTTCGTTGAAGGGAGATTACTGGGCAATCAGGATTAAGGATACAGGCAACAAGCGATTTCTGAAATGTTGCAGATGGTACTCGTCGCGGCTTCCTATTCTGCGACCTCTGCATGGCAAGCAGTATGGCATGGGCGGTGTGTTTTTTGACAAGTTGATGAATATATGTGACGGGAAAATACTGACTTTGGAAAAGGAGGCTCTGCTTCGATTTCCCATAAGATGTTCGTGTGCGGTTTCGGGGGTGTATACATCCTTAAATATTCCGGACACTTTTCAGGTGAATGAATCGGAAATGGCTTTCCATGGTTTCTCGAAGAAAAAAAATATGGATAGACCTTTAGTGATACTTGCTGATAATGACAAGGGATTCAAGGATTATCTTGAGAAACGTTTATCGGAATGTTTTGTAGTGAGGAACTTTGATGACGGTCAGGAAGCATTGGAGGTAATATGTGAAGAGTATCCGGATTTGGTGATTTGTGATATCATGTTGAAAGGTATGAGCGGTGAGGAACTTTCTTCTAAACTGAAGACGTCGAGGGACACCTCCTTTATTCCGGTGATATTGATGGGGTCGCACATTGATGTGAAACGGCGGGAAAAGCGTTGTTCTTCTCAGGCTGATCTCTTTGTATGTAAGCCCTTTAATCTGGAGGACCTTAAAGTGGAAATATCCATATTGATAAATAATAGCCGTTTTCTTCGGAAGACATTTCTTCAGAAAGTTTTTGGAGAAGATTTTTTAACGAAACCTATGGAGCGGGCTCAGCAGGATGCCAATCTGGCATTTTTGAATGAAGTGAAGCTTTACATTATGGAGAATATGGATAAAGAGGATTTGACAGTAGATGATATTGCCTCCAGGATGTGCATGAGCCGGACAACCTTTTATAATAAGTGGAAGTTGTTGACGGGAGAAGCACCCAAATATTTGATTTCGAGAATCAGGATGGAGAAGGCACGGGAACTTTTGGAAAGCGGAAAATTTTCTGTGACTATGGTTGCTGAAATGGTGGGTATGCGAAATCTGAAAAACTTCAGAGGCAGGTATAAGGAGTATTTTGGAAAAACACCGAAGGAGTTTATGAAAAAAGTATGATATTTATCTGAAGAAAACTTTCATAGAAAGGCTGTCACATATTAGATAATGGACAGCCTTTGTTTTGAAATGGGAGATAGGAGAACTGAACATCCTAAGCTAGCTATAAAGAAAAATCTCTCATCGTTTTCGCTTTGGGGATAACTGGGTATATATGATTAGATTTATTTGCCGATGCAGAAAGTGTAGATGATTATCAATCAGTCATTTAGCACTCTAAAAGGTACAATCACTCATTTGGCAAGTCGTTGAGAATGTGTAAGTTAGTGATTTTCAACACACTTTTCGCCTTGTACCTCCATTTTGGAATGTAAAAGTAAGTGTAATTTCTTGAATATCAAAACCCGAGGTACAAAAACTTGCAAAAAATCACATTTTTCACCCCGAAAAGGTACAAAAATGGCTCTGAAACCGCAGTTGGTGTCAGAGCTGTTTTGTTATTCGATTTTTAGTTGTATTTGACTCTTTTACTGTGGGCCACTATGGGATTACTATGGGGTGAAGAACTTGTCGGGTGCTTGGGGAGTACATAGGGAGCTTGCCCTGAACTTGTCCTATAGCTTGTTCTCAAACACGACACATAGTCGTCTATTGTATCACAGATGATATCGGTTGTTTTTGCTGTGTTATCCTATACTCACAGTTTAGAATCATAAAATTCCTCCTGATTTTCTACAATATAAAGCAACTCCATCTACAGCATCCTCAAAACTGAGAGTGTGCATTATATCATAATGCTCTTCAATGAAAGCAATGCCCTTATGTATGCGAATATAACGGTAGGCTTGTTTTTCAGTCAAGCCATATCGCTTGGAAAATTCGTTTACCAAGGCAATAATATACTCTATTATATCCCTTTTGCTATATTTCATTGTGTATTACATATCTGTCATCGACAAACCTTTTTGCGATACGGCATAGTCCTTAAACTTGCCTGTGGCACGAGTAAAGACATCAACTTTCTCATTAAGAGCATCAGCATCGAAGTTATCCTCTTTTCTCTTTACCTCAATGAATACTGCTTCGTTGTTCAATTCATTCTCGGCAACAATATCAATCTCGTTCTCGCCCTTACGATCCCACCAACTGCCGATGCGGGTGTACGCCTTACTCTCCATAAGTACACGCTTGAAATATCGTTCAAGCATCTTGCCGCTGAAAGTCTCGTAGTCGCGGTTGATGATAGTCTTTACAGCATCGTAGTTCTCTATTTCAAGCATATAATTATACTTGTATATGAAACGGAACCAGAAGGTGAAGAAGTTGTCCTCAATCGTATAGCGAACATTCTTTGTAGAGCTCTTCTCGAAGATAGGTTGGTTTTTGGTAATTACCTCATACTCCTTCTCCAATTTCGTGAGATAGCCACCAATCTCCCTGCCGACAATCTGCTCAATCTCCGAGCGTAATGTTTTGCCACGAGCTATAGCCGAAAGAATAGAAAAATAGACTCCGTAGTCCTTGCCAAACTCCTCGATAAGTATAGCCTTGCCTTCGCCCAAGAATACAGAGTCAGCCTTGATGATATGATTAAGCATCTTTGTCTTGGTTGTCGCTCCTGCATCAACGAGCAGCTGAACATACTTTGCCACGCCACCTGTAAATGAGTATAACGCCAACAAGTCCTCGGATGTGTAGTTGGGATTATATTCTGCCATTATCTCCTTTAGGACAGCAGGTGTGAATGGCTTGATTGACATAAAACGAGTCTGGCGATTATACAGTGGTTCCTTCTTGTCCTTGAAAATTTTTGTCATCATCGAGAATATAGAACCACACACAATAAGGTTAATATGGGCCTTGGTGTGATACATATCCCAAATGCGTTGCATATCACTATACACAGACTTGTTTACCTTGAAAAACTCTTGGAACTCATCAATAAACAGTGTTATTGGTCGCTCGATAGAGAGTTTCATCAGGTACTCGAAAATCTCAGGGAACCGTTCTACTCGGCCCATTGTAGGGATACCCAACTTGTTCTCAATCTCTTGTATATAATCCGTACACAGATCACTCTCAGCCTTGCGTGCAACAAAGAAATAGAGTATTGGCTCATTCTCGTATGCCTTCCATACAAGCGATGTCTTACCGATACGACGACGACCTGTCACAACCGTAAACTGAGCATTACTCTTTGAGAGTTCAAGTATCTCTTTGAGTGACGCAATCTCCTCTGTTCTATCAAAAAATCTCATACGCTTCTATTTTAGTTCCGAAATATCTGTTTCCGAAACGGCGGTTTCGCAACTGCAAATATAGTGCAAACCGAGCGAAGAACAAAATAAATCCCTTTATTTTTTATTCCGAGGTGCAGCATATATTGCGCTTAATCGAAATATAATACACTTTTCTTATTCGGCAAAATTATGAGATAACTATTTCCAAAAGTAGAATAGTTCAACTCGTGAGTGTGGCTCACGAGTTCAGTTGGCAACATTTTGTAGTCAACTGAAATTATTACATCAACAGTCAAGAATTTCAGATGGTTGAATCCTGTTCATACATCTTTGGGCGTCTGAGTTCGTTTTCCTCTTTAATCTGTTGGATCATTTCTGAGTCAGGAGGAACAATCTCATAAGTAGAACTATAAAGTTCTCTATGCTTGTAATGCTCATTGAGCCTTTTTGTAACTTCCTCCATAGTAATCTTACCCTCAATTTGTTGTCGAGCAAGTTGAATCAGAAACTCAGACACACTAAGTCCATATACATTCTGTAAGCCTATTGCTGCACCCCAATTGTTCGCCCTTTCTCTAACAGCCTTATCAGGATGGTTCTTATATTCCTCAAATAATCCCATATTTTTCTTATAAAGTTACGAAAAATACAGGAAATAATCAAGATGAATAACAACTAATACTATAGCTAATAGCCTATAAAGTACATTTTCTCACCTCTTTATGCCTCCACTTGGCAAATTTTCCTTAATTTTGCGTAATTAACTTCTCATAATACAACATTATAGGAATATGAAGCCCGAGGAGAAAGCAAGAAAAGTAATTGATAAACTATTCGCAGCATCAGGCTGGCAGGTGGTTGATAGAGAAAGTTATGCTCCGACTATTTCGGCTGCAGCTATTGAAGAAGGTCTTCTGAATCATAATATGGAGGCCGACTATCTACTATTTATCAATGGCAAGGCTATCGGTGTGCTCGAGGCTAAAAAGGAGGAGGTTGATGTCTCTGCTGATTGGGTTAAGGCTCAAGCCGAAAACTATGTAAACAATGTACCTGGTCTGTACCAGACAATCTCCAAACCTCTGCCTATCATATATCTCTCTAACGGCAAGCAGATATTATTTAAGGATTATCGAAATCCTGATTCCGAGTACCAAGAGCTTGGTAGAATTCATACACCAAAGGAGATTGCAAAGATGCTCGGTATTACTGATGAATATGCAGGACTGCCAGCATTGTCTGAGCGTGAGAAGAAGGCTTTGCGAGCTTGCCAATACGAGGCTATTACAGAATTGGAGAAGAGTTTCCGTGCTGGACAAAACAGAGCCTTAATGGTGTTGGCCACTGGCTCGGGTAAGACATATACAGCTTGTATGGCAGCATACAGAATGTTGTCGTATACACCTATGAAGCGAGTTTTGTTCCTTGTAGATAGAAATAACCTTGGTAAGCAAGCCGAGGGAGAGTTCGGAATGTTCCGCTTGACAGAGAATGGTGATCCGTTCAATACCATTTTTACTGTTAATCGTCTTCGCTCTGCGAAAATACCATCAGATAGCAATGTCGTCATTTGTACCATTCAGCGTCTGTTCTCTCTGTTGAAAGGTGAGGAGATAAATGATGCTGATGACGATGAGAATTACGGTGCAAACGAGGTGAACGAGGTGGCTTTGCCAACAAACCTTACATTGCCGCCAGATTTCTTTGATATGATTATCATCGATGAGTGTCATCGTTCTATCTATGGCAACTGGCGCAAGGTTTTGGATTATTTCAGCAGCGCTAAGATGGTTGGTCTTACTGCAACCCCTGCACCTGAGACCTTGGCATTCTTCAACAACAATCGCATTGTAAATTACACATTGGAGAAGTCTATCGCTGATGGTGTTAATGTCGATTATCGAGTATATCGAATTAAGACTCAGGCGACCGAGGATGGCGGAGCTATTCGTGAGGGTGAGGATGTAAAGAAGATTACCCGTTACACAGGTACTGTTGAGAACATCAAGAATCAAGACGAGACAACCTACACCAAGACAGAGTTGAATCGAAGCATCGTTAATCCCGCTCAAATAAAGCTCGTTCTTGAAACCTATCGAGATGCGGTATATACTGAGATGTTTACCGATCCTCAGCGTGATCCCAATATGGATTATCTTCCAAAGACATTGATTTTTGCTCTCAATGATGCCCACGCAAGCAATATCGTGAAGATTGCAAAGGAGGTCCTCGGTAGAACAGATGATAAGTTTGTTCAGAAGATTACATACTCGGCGGGCGATAGTAATGAGTTGATTCGTCAGTTCCGCAACGATAAAGATTTCCGTATAGCAGTAACTGTTACACTTGTTGCCACAGGTACTGATGTCAAACCGTTGGAGGTTGTTATGTTTATGCGCGATGTCGAGTCCGAATCATTGTACACTCAGATGAAGGGTCGTGGTGTTCGAACTATCGGTGACGAGCAATTACGCAATGTTACCCCTAATGCGTTCAGCAAAGATTTGTTCTATCTTGTCGATGCTGTGGGAGTAACCGAGCACGAGATGAAGGTAACTCGCCCCGGAGGCGATGATGAACCTGGTTATGTAATGACACTCAAAGAGCTTCTTGAGCGTATCACTCACGGCAATGTATGCGATGAGTACCTGCGTCTGTTGGCAGCCCGATTATCGCGCATCTACAACAAGAGCAAGGAGTCGGAGCGTAATGAATTTATCAGATTAGCAAAGGCAGATATGAAAGATATAGCCATTGCTATATATGACGCATTGGAGGGCAACACTTTGCCTCCATATACTGACATAAACGATCCAAACAATGAGCGCAAGGGCTTGGTGGCTTCGCTTGTCAATAACCCAGAGGCTCGTAGATATTTGCTTATCCTCAATGCCGGATTTGTTACCATCCTTCAGCCGGGAGAAGATACCCTTATATCAAAGGGTTTCTCTATCGAGGAGGCTAACGAAACCACTAAGGCTTTTGAGGAGTATGTCAATGAGCACAAAGACGAGATAGAGGCGCTACGCATTATCTACAACAATCAGGGCGAGCCTCTCACATACGCTATGCTCAAAGATTTGGAGAATAAGTTGAAGTTTGAGAATAATAAATTCAACCCGCATCTTCTGTGGAATACTTATGCTCTTATCAGACCTGATGCCGTGGTTAAATTCTCAACCCAGGAAGAGAAAGACGCTATCACCAACATTATTCAGTTGGTACGATTTGCATATCATCAGATAACTACGCTGAACAGTCTGCATTCATCGGCAAACCAGTATTTCAATCTCTGGTGTGGTCAGATGCAGCGTAGCATTACCGAAGCGCAGGCAGCACTTATTAAACAGATAGTATCTTATATCGCATCAAATGGTTCGTGCACTATTAAGGATATCCGAGAGTGGGATAAACCTTATGCAGCACAACTTATTCACTCGTTTGGTGGTCTGGATCAAGCAAATGAGTCAATACAGTCATTATCACAGTTTTTGATTTATAGAAAAACAGCATAACAAATATGGCAAGCATTCATATCATAGATTCTATCAAGTTAAGCCATAAAGGTTTATGTGTGCTTGACGAGAACAGCAAATGGGTAAAGTTGCATAAACAGCAAGGAGACCTTGACGGTGCATGCGCAATCTATTCGCTTGTTATGGCAATGTTGTGCGAAGGACTACTCACTGATGATGATACAAAGGTGTATAGTCAACCTGACAGAAGAACAGCAAAGGGCAAATTCCTATATCAGTTCTTTAATGAGAAAGGAATGATTAGGGATGGCTGTAACTATATACCATTAGCAAGAGAGATCAATGAATCTCCATACAAAATAACGGCTACACGAAAAAATCCCAGAACTAACAAGGGCAGAATAGAATTAATTTCAGAATATATTTGTAATAATACACCTGTTGTTATATCAGTTGTATTCCCAGAAGGAGCACACGCACTTCTTGCAATTGGCATAGAGAAGAATATCGAGGGAGCTACAACAAAAATTCTATGTTTAGATCCTGGTTGTCCGTCTCCTAAATATTCTCAGTGGAATTGTTTTATTGATGTTTCTAAGGAAGCAAAATCTGATTACCCATTTAACTGCGTCAGCGAAAATGGGCATTATAAAGTTAGTTTAGATGAAATGTTAATCATAGAAAAACAGCATAACAAATATGGCACAAGCAACAGCTAACACTCAATCACTCACCAAGAAGGTTTGGAATCTTGCTACAACTTTAGCAGGACAAGGTATCGGTTTTACAGATTATATCACTCAGTTGACATATCTTCTGTTCTTGAAGATGGATGATGAGAATGTTCAGACATTCGGTGAGGATTCTGCCATTCCTGAAGGATATCGCTGGGCTGACCTTATCGACCTCGATGGTCTGGATCTCGTAAAGCAGTATGAGCAGACCCTTGAGGAGTTGAGCGGTCAGGACAACCTTATCGGTACAATCTACACCAAAGCCCAAAACAAGATTGATAAACCTGTTTATCTCAAAAAGGTTATTACTCTTATCAACGAGGAGTCTTGGCTTGTGATGGATGGCGATGTCAAGGGTGCTATTTATGAGAGTATTTTGGAGAAGAACGGTCAGGATAAGAAGAGCGGTGCGGGTCAATATTTCACACCTCGTTCACTTATACAAGCAATGGTAGATGTTGCTTGCCCACAGATTGGCGAAACCGTTTGCGACCCTGCTTGTGGTACGGGTGGATTCTTGCTTGCCGCCTATGACTATATGAAGCCTCAGTCGTCAGATAAGGCAAAACAAGACTTCTTGCGCAATAATGCTCTTCACGGTTATGACAACACTGCTCTTGTCGTAACCTTGGCTTCAATGAACCTCTACTTGCATGGTATTGGTACTGATAGAAGTCCTATTATATGTCAGGACTCATTGGAGAAGACTCCTTCAACTTTGGTTGATGTGATTCTTGCAAACCCTCCATTTGGTACTCGTCCTGCAGGCTCTGTTGAGATTGACCGCCAGGACTTCTATGTGGAAACAAAGAACAACCAGCTCAACTTCTTGCAGCATATGATGGTTATGCTGAAGAATGGCGGCCGTGCTGCTGTTGTCTTGCCTGATAATGTCTTGTTCGAGGGCGGTGCTGGCGAGACCATTCGTAAGGAGTTGTTGAAGAATTTTAATCTTCATACTATTCTCCGTCTGCCTACCGGTATATTCTATGCTCAGGGTGTTAAAGCAAATGTTTTGTTCTTCACCAAGGGAACTCCGACAAAAGATATTTGGTTCTTTGATTACCGCACTGGTGTAAAGCATACACTGGCCACCAATCCTATGCTCCGCCATCACCTTGATGAGTTTGTAGAGTGTTATAAGGCAGATAATATCAATGCCCGCACTGAGACATATAACGCCGAGACCAATCCGAATGGCCGTTGGCGTAAGTACGATGTTGATGAGGTTATGAAGCGCGATAAGACCAGTCTTGATATCTCGTGGATTAAGCTCAATGACGACGATAACGATATGTCGTTGGCTGAACTTATGTCAAATATTCAGGAGAAGAGCGATAACATTAGTAAGGCTGTTGCCGAGTTGCAAAAACTTTTAGCTAATATCGAGGAGTAATATGGATACCAAGAAACTTCGACAGAAAATACTTGACCTCGCAATCCGAGGAAAGCTCGTTCCGCAGGACCCAAACGACGAGCCAGCATCTGTATTACTCGAGCGTATTCGTGCCGAGAAAGAGCAACTCATAAAGGAGGGCAAAATCAAGCGCAGCAAGAAGTCTGCGGCTACCGATAAGTCACATTATGAGAATGTGCCCTTTGTAATACCAGAAAGCTGGTGTTGGGTAGAGATGTCTGATATATTTTTGCTCAACCCTAAAAACGATATTAACGACAATGTTGATGGCGGCTTTATACCTATGGCTTGCGTATGTGATGGATATAGCGGAGAGCATACCTTCATCACAAAACAATGGGGCGATATAAAGAAGGGGTTTTCCCATTTTCAAAACGGAGACATTGGAATAGCTAAAATTTCTCCTTGTTTTGAAAATCGCAAGTCTGTTATTTTTTCAGACCTTCCTAATAATATTGGCTCTGGAACTACAGAGCTTGTTGTACTACGCGGTATTATAGTAAATACTGCTTTCTATTTATTATTGATTAAGTCGGACTGGTATATTTCAGAGGGCACTAAATACTTTAAGGGTGTAGTTGGTCAACAAAGAGTGCATAAGGATATATTCACAACACTACAAGTTCCTATGCCTCCTTTAAGAGAACAACAAAAGATAGTAGACTCTGTAAAAAAATGGTTCTCTGCAATTGATGAGATAGAGAATGGGGCAACAGAATTAGAAACTGTAATTAAGCAAGTAAAATCCAAAATTTTAGACCTTGCGGTATCAGGCAAATTGGTGCCACAAGACCCTAATGACGAGCCTGCTATCGAGTTGTTGAAGAGGATAAATCCCGCCTTTGAGCCTTGTGATAACTCCCATTATGAGAACTTGCCTCAAGGATGGACGATTGTTGGATTACACAGTGTTGCTGAAATTATTACAGGAAGTACGCCAAGTAAGTTGAATGCAGAATATTACAATGGAGATGTTCCCTTTTACAAACCCAATGATTTGGATCAGGGAAGGCATGTTCGATGTGCCTCAGAATACCTATCTCAGCAAGGTAAATCAATTTCAAGAAGCATTCCCTGTAATTCCATTGCGGTATGTTGTATTGGAAGTATTGGCAAATGCGGATTCATAGAGAAAGAAGGAGTAACAAACCAACAGATAAATACTATTGTACCTAACGATGCGATATTTCCACTGTATATGTATTATTTCTGTAATAGCTCTACATTCATTGATGAGTTAAAATCTCTAAGTTCTGCTGTTACAATTTCAATAGTAAACAAATCAAAGTTATCTACGATACAAATTCCTCTCCCTCCAATAGCAGAGCAAAAGAGAATAATCAGCGTGATTGAAAAATTATACAGCCATCTTGATATGATTACAGCCGAGCTATGATAACTCGGCTGTAATGGTGTCTATTTGATTAAAAATCGCTTCTATAGCTTTGATAATTCTTAGTTGTTCGCTCAAAGGAGGAATAGGGATTAGCGTTTCAACAATCTTTTCTTTTGAAATGTTTGGTTGAGCACCTCCACCTCCCTGACGGACAAATTCTTCCTTATGCGATAGCAAGTAATAAAATAGGTACATTTGTTCAATACCATTATGGCTTATGCAAGCACAGCAGGCTTGATTTGTTGTAGCTGGCATAGTAAGAATTCCTATCTTACCAATAGTTGCCCCATACATTGCAATCAATATACTTCCAGCAGGATTTAGTTTAACTGAAGTCTCATTCAATGCCTGTTGTGTAATATATTCTGGAATGTCAGTAATATACCAATCATTTAAATCCCCAGTTTTCAGCCAAGGTATATCACCCCCATAATAATCCTTTCTCATTCTACTCGGAGTGGCTCCTGATTGCCATTTGCCTATACTGCCAAGTGTTGCCCAGCACCAGCCATCTGGCTCTTCAAATGGTAAGTTCTCATAATGGGAGTTATCACAAGGCTCGAAACCAGGATTTATCCGCTTCAAAAGCTCTATTGCAGGCTCATTATCAAGATCTTGTGGAACTAATTTACCTGATATTGCAAGGTCTAAAATTTTGGACTTGGTCTTTCTAACATAATTAGTTAGTTCAGATAAATCATCCTCAACACTTACCACAACACCAAGCCATCTATCGAGCTCTTCTGCAATTCGGAGTTGTTCTCTGTATGGAGGTAATGGGATTAGCGTTGAACTTGCCGTCTCGAGTGACAATTTCGGTTGCGCAACTTGATGAAATCGGGAACAGAAATGATCTTGTGCAATTGAAGACATAAGAACATACATCAAATACTGCTTTGAGCACTTGATGTCTGTCAACTTTGCAGCATTCTCTGTAAGATTTGCCCCATCTAATTCTGCGGGGACAAGACCCACATCTCCAATAGTTCCAGCAATGGTCAAATATAGGTCATTACTAGATATTGTATAATTCTTAATCTCTGCAAATACATCTTCGTCAATGTATTTCAACGATGAGAGTAACACTGTATGATCCTTCATATCAGTAACTCTGATATAGATATGAGGAGTAATTGTATCAGCGAAACTTTTACCTTTTGGCAGTCTCTTTCCTCCTTTTATTGAGCACAGTTCTCCCAGGGTAGTCCAGCACCAACTTTCTGGGATTTCAAAGGGCACATTCTCATAATGTGACTTATATGAATTAATTCTTGCAAATCAAGTTTTATACTATTTCAAATAATACATTTGTCCGACGGTTACAAAGAATATTTGTAAGCCTCGGAAAAATGCTCAGAATAGATTGGTGTTTCAGAATAGATACCATTTGTCCGAAGCAATTAGAAAAATTCTAATACCCTCGGACAAAAGCTCTGTAGATGTCTCTGATTCAGGAGTACACTTGTCAGGCCGAATCAAAAAAAGAAACCCATTTGTCCGATACTATCCGAAAAATTTGGATACCTTCGGACAAATGAGTCTCTCACATTCTAAGGTTGCTTCAACCGTTAAACATCAATATCCTTCAGCGGTGCTCCATAGTTGCAATGGTAGCCCATAAAGCCGCGTTTGATGCAGGGGAGGTTGAGCGTTTGGTAATACTTGTAGTCGTCATCCTCGGTGCAGAGGTGTTTATACCCGTAGTGGGGCATATACTCCTTGAAGAATCGTACAAGGTCTTTGAGGAGTTCGAAGCGATCCTCTCGCAGTTCATCGCGGAACTCGCAACGGGCGATGATGATACTCCAGTCAGGGTAGTTGCCTACGCCCTCGCTATACTCCCAGAAGCGGATATAGATATCCAAACTTCCTTTGTGAATACTGATGCAGATGCCATTTGCATTCCACATAACACTGCACGCATTTCTGTAACCATATCTCTCGCATAGGTAGAGATTGAAGTCACTAATCAAGTCATTGTAATTAGCTTTGTACTCGTACATAGTCTAAAAGTTTTAATAGTTTAACAATAAATTATCACAATCTGAATCCACGCTTGCGCTGTGGTTTCTTTTTCTTCTTTACATATTGCTTTGCCAGCATCTCCTCTTCGGGATCGGTGGCAGGGGCTGTTGCGAGTTCGAGCAAGCCGGCACTTAGGCTACTCTCTTCGTTTGGCTCCTGACGAACTGCCTCCTGGTGAGGCTCCTCGCGTTGCTGGATAGGAGTGCTGTTGCGTCTTGGCCAGATACCTGCATCAAAGGCGTTCTCTTCAAGTCGGCAAGCGATATTGACAAAGCTGAATTGGCGGTCAATCTTGGAGCCGCTGAATTTATACCCGTTGCAGATGAACTTTACACCCTCGGCTTCGCCTGTTCTGCGATTCAACTTGAACTCGGTGTCAATCTTGTAGCGTCTCAATGCCCGCCTCAGTTCGCTCCAGCTAACTGCTTTCGGAACTTCGTGTCTGAGTACATGGTAAATGTAATGCTTCACCTGGTCGTGCTTACGCAGTCTGTCAAACTTCACATTTTTCTTGCCCTCGGAAAAGTGCAGACGGTAGCGAGCCGTCAGCATCTTGCACACCTTCTCGTTGCGGAATCGGTCGTTCTTGTCGCTTATCGTCCGCCCGTCATTATCCACTCGGTTATATACGATGTGGCAATGCGGATGGTCGCGGTCGATGTGTCGGGCAATGATAAATTGGGTGTTCCCGATACCCATCAACTTCATATAGTCGTGGGCGATTTTGAGCATCAGCTTATCATCGGTTGCAAGCCTTGCAGCATCCTCCGCTGAGAAGTTCAGCGATATGTGGCCAACGGTGTTTTTGACCTTGTCGTTGAGCAGCGTTTGTAGCTCAAATTGCTCTGCCATTTCCGAGGGCGTGCCCTCCACTCCGACAGCTTCCAACAGGCGCGATTTTTCGTCTTTCAGCACATAGTTCACGCACCCGCCGAACGATGTGCCTTTTACAATTTTACCTATCATCTTTTATCCGTTTTATCAGTTGTGAAATCTTCAATGCTGTGGCTTGGCACTCGTCCCTCACTCGGAAAAATCCCTGTCGATTTGCCTGCCTTGCCAGCTGGTTTAGGTTGGTGCTTTCGCCTATAAGTTTTCGTATGATGTCGAGGTTTTCGCGAGTGATTCGTTCACGCACTGTACCTTGTTCAATGAGTGAGCGTACTACCTCACTTTGACTCCGTTTACTTCGTCTGCTCAGTGCACGCAGCCAACCGTATTGTTCATCCGAAAGTCGGATCGTAATCGTATTTTTCTTTTCCATTTTTAGTTGTGTTTTTAGTGTTAATCTTGTGACCATCGGGAGCAGCCTCACCTGCCTTTCAGGTGAGCAAGTTGTCGGTAAAATGTAATACACCGACATAAACTTGCTCAACTGAAAATAGATAGATTTCAGCCTTTCGGATCAAAGTCTGAAACTCCCTCTTTTCTGTTGAATTTCAAGGGTGTTTCTCAATGCTTACGACCTCTAAATCGAGCGTTGAAATGAGCGTTTCAAGGTGCGGATTTCGGGCAATCATTCTGCTTAAAACGGACTCTTTTGTCTCGGCTTTTAAGAGATAATCGGCAATGTCGTAACCCGCTTTTCGCTCCTCATCGGTGGCATTATTCTCCATAAAATCGAAGAGTGAAACCTCTATTCCGAGCCGCTGCATCATCTCAATTTTACCTCTCCAATAGTCGGTTGCTCCGAGGTCGGGGAAGAGTAAAACTTGCCGATTTTTTAGCACACTCATCGCCTCTTTGTTGAACGCTCCGTTCTTTCCACCCGTTGCAATCCATAGGTATTGCGGCAGAAAATGTGAGGCTATCAAAGCACTCTTCTCGCTCTCCACAAGTGCCACCGTTTGGCGGTTGTCGGCTGTCAAAAGATGCTCTCCAAAGAGGCATTGTCGCAAGTGGAATTTCTCCTTTTTCAAGAGCGAGTGTGCCCAAGTAATATGGTTGTGCGGCTCCTTGATTCTTCGCCCATTTTCGGGGTTGTAGAGCATCACTTTTCCTGTGCGAATACGCCCCGAAATATCGACTTGCCAAAAGACCGTTGCACCCGTCCAATGCTTCGATGAGCCGACATTGTAGCGTTGCATCAGCTCGCTTGCTGTCAACTTGCCGAGCACCGTTTTCAGGAACTGATAAAGATGATTCTTCTCATAGTGTTGCATCGAGAGTTGCATCATCTTCGGCTCGATGAACGATGGTGGCGGTGGCTCAACTTTGATGGGTTTTACCACAGGTCGGTAGTCATCATTGAGTCGCTCCCTTGCATCGGGATTCTCCGAGAAGTACATCTTCGGCGTATAGTTGTAGCCGCACTTCTGTTCGTGGTTACAGCGTCCTACATAATCAGGAAAGCGTATCTGCTCATCGGTGTCTATGTAGCGTGCGAAACAACTTTTGCGGTGGCAGTTGGGGCAGATGTGCCGCGAACTGACACCCTTGTATGGTTCTAATATGAATCGGTATCTCATTTTCTTTTTGGTTTTGTTGTTACTATCCACATTTTCGCAACTTCACAAAACCAACGGTTGCAAAATGTGGATAGTAACAAGTTATTTACTGTACTCTCCGTGATTGATTTTCTTGAATAGTGTTCCCAGATGGCGTTTCAACATCATCTTGAATGCGTGCTCCTTCATCCCGTAACTCTCTGCCAATGCAATACCCTCTGCGGTGGTAAACCTTTGCGGTAGATGGTGATATATAGTGCGGTGCAGTTCATTGAGTTGCTCGTTGCCTATCGAGGTCTGTACCCTTATGGCTGTGGTGCGGAAATACTCCACGAGCTCAATGGCTCTACGCACACTCTCGATGTCGATAGCCTCCTTGTCGCACTCTCCGCAAGTCCAGCGGGCAAGTTGGATTATCAGCGCAAAACGAATGATGTATATCTCCAACTTGCAGTATATACCGAGGAGAGCCTCGTTGCTCTCCAAATCACACTTTCGGGCATTGTCGTGCTGCCACGCATATAGTTCTCTTTTTGCTGCCTCACGAAAGGGGAGATGGTGCGATTGTAGTTCACCCTGTTCATTGAACTCGCACTCTTGCTCAATGAGCCTATTGATAATTCGCTGCCACTCCTGTTCCAACTCTTCGGGAGTCTCCCTGTCGCTCCATCGGCTCTTCTGCACCGACTGCGGCATTACGAAAAGTATGCGGTCAATAAATCCGTTGCTCGCTCTCTCGCCTTTACCCAACTCTCCGAGTATCTTCTGCTGAATCGTTCCGACAACCGAGATATAAGGTCGCTTGATGAAGATTGAGCTTTGCGAACTCTTACGATCCGAGATTGTCGGTTTGGCGTTGAACACTGACAGCCAGAACTGCTCCTCCGAGCCGTTGTTGTAGCGGTTGAAGTTCTTGAACCACGCCGATAACTCGTCTGACCATAAGCACAGCCCGCGAGGATTCTGTGCGTGGATAAGGCTCAACCCCTCAGGTGTGATGTCCGACACAAGGAAACGACTGCGCTTGGGAGGAATGGGGAACTCATCCTTGCCAGCCTCCAATCGCTCTTTCTTGGTCATCGACATCGTGCGTTCATACTCGGCATACTGCTCCTGATACTCCTTGTTGTGGAGATAGTCGTGTTCGATAAATGGGTGAAAAGCGAAACTCAAAGGGTGGCTTTTGTTTGCTCCCGGTCGTCCGATGAGTGCCATATATAGAATAGGACTCTCCACCCAACCACGCTTAACCTGTGCAAGATGCGAGTTGCCGATGCTTACCGCCAAAGCCGAGAGCATAGCCGCTGCGATGTAGTCGATGGGATAACCCTGCGAGGCGTGCAACTCGGTGATGATGCGCTGAATCTTGTGAGGAAAGACACTGATAGGAAACTCGCCACCTGATAATTCAGCACCCATACGCATTGCCGCACCCATTATGCCCTCTGCTGTCAATTTACTGTTCATAGCCGAGTGCATTAGAGGTTAAAACCGCCTTTGGGTTTGCGCTTCACGCCGAGGACAATCTCCGCAGCTTGCTCTTGGAGGTTGAGAGCCTGTAACGGCTTTCGCCCCGACTCGATCCATTGCAGCAACTCATCTTCGTAGAAGTATAGTTTCTTGCCACGCTTGTAGGCTGGGATAAGACCTTTGCGTGCGAGTGTGTAGATAGTAGGTTTCGCCTTGCGTGTGATTTTGCACGCCTCATCAATCTCGACAATGCGATGCTTGTCGATAGCGGTCTGTGGCTGCAATGCCGCCACAAACTT
>ERZ779645.238-NODE-238-length-34703-cov-8.186995_pt1 | contig 34703 bp, 18 predicted proteins | sample MGYA00511103_ERZ779645 | MGnify/ENA primary metagenome ERZ779645 (study PRJEB29588, sample SAMEA2158521) | human gut metagenome | biome: human gut; feature: human-associated habitat; material: faeces | place: Denmark | collected 2008/2010 ...
ATTTTTTCTAAAATACAAAATTAACACACGAACGGACGAACAAGGCATAGAACCATTTTCGTAGCCTCACGAAAATGGTCTAAACATAACTGAAAGACCCTTTTACCAAGTGAGCAATAATAGCGAAACCACATCCGCATAGTAAAGAGCGGTATGATGGTGTTTGTTTTATTTCGCTGAGTCAGTGAAATTTTGTAGATTTGTAATTGACATTAATCGTTCCTAACGATTAGTCATTCATAATTGATAAAGATAATGTGTATTGTATCAGAATATATTCGAACAGATAGCTTCTTCCCACTTTTTGTACAGGGGGATTCCTTGGAAGTTCTGCGCCGTTTCTCTGACAATTCGGTTGATTGTTGCATCACAAGTCCTCCTTATTGGCAGAAACGGCAATATGAGAATGGAGGAATAGGATTGGAAGATTCTCCACAAGAGTATATTGATAACCTCCTCCGCATTGTAAAGGAAGTTAAGCGTGTGTTGAAGCCTACAGGGGCATTCTGGCTAAACATTGGTGATTCATACCAGAATAAGACTCGCTTGGGCATCCCGTGGCGTGTTGCTTTGAAAATGATAGATGATGGCTGGATTCTTCGCAATGATGTGATTTGGAATAAGCATAAAGGAGGTTTAAGCCCTAATCCAGATCGTTTCGGGTCTGTTTTTGAAGACTTTTTCTTCTTTGTCAAGAGTGACAAGTATTTCTTTGACGCAGATTCTATCCGCTCCAAACCCCGCCAGGCCTATGTAAAGAATGGTGCTGTAGTGTCGGCGACCGGAGTCAGCGGAATACGTTATAAACGGCAGATTGAACTCTCTACTAGTTTGACAGCTGAAGAGAAAAAGAATGCCATGTCTCAACTTAATCTTGTGTTAGCAAGGATTCAAAGTGGAGAAATATCTGATTTCCGTATGGTAATCAGAAACGAACAGCGTACAACTCATTCTGATTCTGTAAAGCTGTCTGGACGAGCAAAAGAGTTAAAAGATAAAGGCTTTTACTTTTTGTTCTACAATCCCAAGGGAACTATGCCCAACGATGTATGGGATATTATCCCGGAGGATAGCCAGCACCGTAAGATGCATTTTGCACCATATCCTGAGGAACTCTGCGTCATACCCATTAAATCCACTTGTCCAAAAGACGGTGTCGTATTAGATCCATTTAGCGGAACCGGAACAACAATGAAGGTCGCATACGATCTTGGCAGGAAGTCAATAGGTATTGACCTATCGAACGAATATATCAAATTAGCTGAACAAAGAATATGTCAAGAGTCAGGGAGCTATTTACTTTTTCAGTAGAACGCGACGATATCAAGTGGAAAGGGCTGATAAGAAATCAGCAATGCCGTTTCTCTGGGAAGCGCTGCTTCAAAGTACGGAAAAGTCAGGCTAACGTTTCCATTGGTACGTGTACAGTACAATATGGAGCAGATAATAAAGATGTTATTATCTGCCCGAATCGTTTGCTCGAACGAAAACAGATTTTTACAGATTGTCTTCATTTACTGACTTCTCATCAACCAGGAAATGAGCTCCATCTTGTCCCAGAAGTCTCGATTCCTGGCGGAAGCGTTGATTTCTTTTTGGTCTCTACAGACGCCAACCGCAAGGTAAAGGACTTTGTGGGCATAGAACTACAGACCATGGACACGACTGGAACCGTTTGGCCCGAACGCGAGTTGGCCCTTCAGGAATTAGGTCTAAAAAAGGGCGTTGAGGAACCAGACAAGAGTTTTGGCATGAATTGGAAAATGACGGCCAAGACGATACTGGTCCAGCTTCACCATAAAATTGACACCTTTGAGAGCATCAGTAAGCATCTGGTCCTTGTGGTCCAAGATTACTTGCTCGATTACATGAAAAAGGAGTTCGCTTTCGGAAACGTGAATTCTCAGGCTCTTTTAGGAGACTCCATGCATTTTCACTCCTATAGTTTAAAGAAAGAAGGAAAGGACTATAAGTTGGTGCTAGAGAGCCGATGCAGCACGGATAGTGCCGGTATTTCAAATCTTCTCGGGTTGAATGCCGACGCGAACATAGGATTTGAAGAAATCGCCAAGATTCTTGAATCCAAGATTTCTGATGCAACGGTGTTCAGCATTGCTTAAAACCATAGTAAGCTTCCCAAAATCACATTTTTAATCCTGTCGATTTCGGCAGGATTATTAGCATAATCAGGCTTCGTTCCCCTTGCGTTTCTCCCTAATTTTGTGTTAATTAGAGGTATAAACCTAAACGAAAAGCCAGCTACGAAAATCCTCATCGACAACGGCCACAGCCGCGAAACTCCTGGCAAGCGGAACCACGACGCCGCCCTCCTCGTTTCCAAACAGGAAGACATCACGCTCGCGGAGCGCTGCCGCCGTGTCAACGAACTAACTCTGCCGGAGACTCGGCTCGGGCAACATCATCCTCATCTCCATCCACGCCGACGCCGCCGGCAGGGGCGACCGTTGGTACGATGCCACCGGCTGGTGCGCCTACACCACCCGTGGAGACACCTGTGCCGATGGAATTATCAGATATCTCGCGGCTTAGATGCTGAAAAAAATGTGGCAGCGGACTTGCCGCTGCCACGTGGTCAGTAAAAGTTTTGTGTCCAGTCAAATCACTATATGACTTTCATTTCCTGGTCTGTAACATAAACACCTGAAAGGCTGCAGGTTGCAGAGCCGGTATTGGTCAGGGTCGCCTTTATTGAGGCGGCAGACCATCTGGCTGCAATTGCACCTCCGACAGCACTTGCCGACGTGTTTCCGAGGGCGTTGAGAGTAACAGTAACTTTACCGGAGTTGGAAACTTCCCCGCTTACCACCGTACCGGAATTGATTGCGAATCCTACCGCGCCTCCTGCCAGGAAATTGCCGGTATTGTTGTCAAGTTTGATGGTCAGGTCACCTGCATTCTTTACATTTCCTCCGCTCTTCCAGAAGCCTGAGAATGCACCTCCGCACCAGCAGTTTTTGACTGTGCCGCAAGTGATGCTGACATCACCGTCAGAACCGTTTTCGATATTGGTGACAGAGCCGGACTGGTCATAGCCGACCACTCCGCAGACATAGACCACACCGCTCTTGATACCGACATAGGTCACAGGGGCGTTGTTCGTGCATTTGTCCACAGAATTATTGGCAATGGCAGCAACGCCGCCGACCTGGATAGCGCTTGCTTCTCCGACATTGACCTCAACTGCACCAGTATTGCCGCAGCCTGAAATGGCATTGTACATCTGGCCTGCGACTCCTGCCGCATCTACGGTATTGCCTTTTTTCGCAGTCCGCCTTGGTTTTGCCGGAGTTGGTGCAGTCGGTCACCGCACCGTTGGTAGAACCGGCCACACCGGCGATCCAAAGATGCTTTGAAGGATACTTCGGAGCCGAGAATGTAACCGCTCCGGAATTGTTGCATTTGATAATCTTCGCGGAACTGTTGTTGAAGCCCACGACACCGGCCACGATTACACCCTGATCCACATTGGCGGAGCTGATGGTAAAGGAAACCGGTGCGAAATTGTCACAGGAGAGGACTTCGCCACCTTTGACATATCCTGTCACACCGCAGACAGACATGTAATTGCCCGTCTTGTGGTCGTCAAGCTGGACAGTGATTACTCCGTGGTTGTCACAGTTGTTGAGACTTGACCCGATCAGCGAGCCGACAACTCCGGCATAACCGCCGAATATACCGTCCTGAGCGCTTTCTGCTACGCAAGAGGAGGCTTTGAGCGTCAATGTACCATAATTGGTGCAATTCTCAAGCGTTGAAGCCCCGGCAAGACCAATCAGGTTACCGGCATTGACCAGCGGGGTATTTCCCGCACCTTCCGCCATCTTCACATTGACACGGTTGGTCACATTCGTCACGGTAGCTGATGCAGAGGATGATGCGAGCACGCCGAAGGCCACCGCATCAGCCGGGATGGTGGCATTTCCTTCCAGAGTGACGTTCTTCACGATTCCTTTCAGGCTCCCGAACATAGGCACATCAGTATTGATGCCGGAGATCTTGTGATTCTGTCCGTCAAATGTGCCGGAGAAAGATTCCGCTGAAGCGTAGGACACGCCTGTAAGGTCGATATCGGCGTCAAGTTTGTATTGATCGGAAGCATTGGCATCCTTTGCACCGGCAAGGAAATCCTTGAACTGCTGTGCTGTAGAGATGGTCTTCTCCTGAGGAGCTACAACAGGGCTGTCGAGTTTGTCAAGCCATTTGAAAAGGGCGTCCGGCCAGTCCGGCCAGCTTCCGGTTGCGTGGGAGTTGTCGTTATAGACATGCACCTCATAGTTAGGATGATTTATGGCACGGAGAGCATCCCCCATAGCCTTGCCATTGTATTCCTGAGGAACTGTAGAGTCTCCCGTACTGTAGGAAACATAGGTAGGAGGCGTATCCAGGGACACGTGCTTTTCATTACAGTATTTGTCGATCTCCTCCTGTGAAGGATTACTGCCGAGCCAGTAGAGCAATGTACCTTCGTGGGTCTTGCCCGGTGTAAGTGTCACGACAGGGTAGATGAGTATCTGGAAATCAACGTCTGCATGTCGGGTCTGGCCGATGTATCCTGCGAGATGTCCGCCAGCGGAGTTGCCGATAAGACCGACCTTCTCATATCCGCCCCACAAAGCCTTGTTCTTCAAGGCCAGGTCGAGCGCCGCATTGGCATCCTCGAGAGAACGGTCCCTAAGCAGGCCCTTGTTCGGAAGGGTGAAGTAGTCCACGATAAGGGTGACGTCAGAGCCGCGGAAGTCCTCGATCACGTTGGCGATACCGCCAGCATGATGTACAGCATAGCCGCCTCCAGGATAGAGAATCACACACTTGCTGTTTTTCTTGTTGGCATAATATACTTCCAGATAGCCCTGCTCGGACGTCTTTACTGTCACGCGACCGTCTTCATCCACCTCATATCCAAAACCGAGTCGGCCGGCAGCAAGAACCTGTCCTGCTGCAACGGTGTTGGACTTGGATGTGGATTTCTCGAACACGACATCATTGGCATCGATGGTCTTGAATGAAAATCCGTTCCCGAATGTCTGAGGTATGACAGGAATGTAGTAAGTACCGCCTTGGGTGGTATTTATGGTGATTTTGTCAGAAGGCTTCAGACTTTTCAGAGACCATTTGCCATCTGCGTCAAAAGTGAGGCTGAGGGACTCCGCGCAAACACCAGTTCCGGTAAACTCCACTTTCCTGGCCTTTGCAAGTTCAAACTCGATGAAGCCGAGTACATGATGATAGCGGAGTTCCGTATCAGGAGTCATACTTACCAGAATGTCTGATGAGGCGAAACTTCCGTCGAAACTGCTTCCCATCGGGAAAGTCATCTGTTTCTCACCGGAATTGAAGACTACGGCATCAACCACAGATTTAGGGCCGGCGATGGAATAATACGGGCCGGCACCCAGATTCTTTGTAGCGAACTCGAAGTCATTGCATTGAGCGTCAATGGTAAAAGAGTCGCTTGCTCCGGAGGCATCGAAAACCTTCACGACATCTCCCTTGCTCCAGGAAACAGTAGCAACTCCGTCATAGACAGTCTTAGTCTCTTCCAACGAGCACTTGAAGACAAGGGCTTCGGAATCAGGCCTGCCGTTTTCAACAGGCTCGACTTCACGGCTACAGGAGAAAGCGCCCAGCAGCAATGCCGCAGCGCTCAGGATATTTGTTATACGTTTGTTCATTTCTATCTTATTGATATTTGACAGAATGGCTTACCAGTTGATTTCTCCTCTGGAGACTCCGTCTATGTTGTTGCCTCTGACCACAGTAAAATCATCTACGAGAATGATACCTTCCTTGGTCGTGCGGAGTTCTACCGCATCACCAGGCTTGAGTGTCGTCTTGAATGTATGCACGTGTCCCGTGAAGTCACATTTGTATTCTGACTCTGAAGCACCCGGAGTGTACGGAAGCAAAGCCTCGGATGAGACTGCTCCTATGGTCTCCCATTTCTTGCTTTCCGCACGCCATACATTGACCTGAAGCGTGCCGGAGAAATTGTCCTGAGGACGGACACGGGCTACTGCAGAGAATGAAATCGTACATTCCGAACCGGCCGCATCAACTCTGCCGGAAGGAATCACCGGAGTGCAGACTATTGTCGAACCATTGTCGGCACCGTCCAGGCCGACCATTCCCATGAACGGACGTGACCAGCGACCGAAAATCCAGCCTGAGACATCACCTGTAATCGCATTGACAGAGCCTTTGGCACGACCCACCAGATAACCGCCTGTAACATTGCCTGAAGTTCCGTCCACATGCTTGCCGTCTGACGTGAGATTCCAAGTATTGGTCTGGTGCTGGCCTTCTCCGTGAGGATAGAAGGCAAAACCGATGGACTTGTTGCGATTAGGATGATTCCATGGAATCCAACATCCTCCAAGAGCCGTACCTGCGATGCTTCCGGCAGGAACTGCGCCAGGCGCCCAGGCCTTGTAGTCTGACTGCACGCAGAAGTCATTGAAACCGGTATAGAACACTGTCCTCTCATCCAGAGTCCTCTCATTGTCAGTAGCCATAGCGACAGGCTGCGACCATTCGGATGTGCCGAATGAATTTGTCAATGTCACGTTAGCCTTGCCCAACCCATTCTTCATGGATATCGAATTGAGTGTCCTAATGCGCACGTAGTAAGTGGTAGCAGGATAAAGGCCTCCGATGGACACTCTGGTAGGAGTAAGGTAATTGACACACTCGAGTCCGTCCTGAAGCTGTGACGTATGGCCGAAGTATGAGCTGTTGCCGAAACATGGATTTATCATCTTCTGTCCGTCATAAGGCACGAAGTCATAAACCGGCTTGGCGCAGGCCTCGTCCTCGAAAATCTGAACCTGGTATGCCTGGTCATAACCTGTAATTCCGTTCCTGCAAACTGCATCCCAGTCAATGCAGAGGAATGTGGTACCCGTGCTGACATCACTCTTGCGCAAGCCCTTGGTCTTCAGGTCAACGGTTGAAGAAGCGGATGAATATGCATTGTAAGCCTCAACTTTAATACGGCATTCTGCGCCTTGCGGAAGCCCCTTGGCCGTGAAGCTGCATTCATTGACATCACCGGCAAGTACGTCATTGACATAAACTTTGTAGCCGTCGGCACTTTCGATGGCATCCCATGAAAGATGAGCGTCTGTGAAGGCAGCGACAGCATTTTTCAGAACCGGTGCTGTGACTTTCGGACTGAACACATTGCCCAACAGGACGACTTCACCCGGATTTACAGTCAGCGGAGAACTGAAGGTGTTGCTGAAAGCCGCGCCTCCCTTGAAGGTAATGTCCATCACGAATCCTTGCTCATATACACCCGGAAGGATCTCAACGCTATAGATGGCATTCGAGAACACATCCCCCTCCTGCGGAGTGATACTGATGCTCTCAGCTTCCCCGCCGGCAGTGACATCCCTACTGTAAACATCTACCGTCGCAGTCCCCGCAATTGTTTTTTTGTCAATGCTGGTGAGCTTGAGGGATTCGACATCCTCTGCAAGCATATTGAAATTAAGATAGGATGCAACAGGACTGAAGACGAGCGAGGTCTCAAGAGCCTGTGCAAAAGCCACTTGTGGAACCGCAGGCAATTCAGCGCCGTCTGTAATCAGGTATGCTTTCTGCTCAGCAGGAACAGTACGGGTAGCCTTGCCTTCTGAAAAAGCATCAAACGCTGTTGACGGATAAAGGGCATAATACATGTCACACGGGTCATAGGACTGGCCGGTGAGTTCTGCTCTCAGGCCCTCCACAGAACCTGGCTTGAAAACATTGGCTTCGTGGGATGCGACATTGTCATAGACAAGCACATCACCGCTCCATACTGAAGAACGCGAAGCCCCGAGTCTCGCCTGAAAGGTGGTTTCAACAAGAACCGTGTCCACCTTTTTGTCTCCTTTCTCAGGCCTTGCGTTCGGTGTAGGGGCTGAAACCTCTCTTTCACAAGCAAATATTGAAATGGTTGCCAGCATCAAAGCTGACAGTTTGACAATATTATTCATAGAATATCTTTATTTCGTATTTGTTTTCATTTTCCTGGGAATATTTCCAGGTGTTGCGGCATCCGCATGAATCACCCGTCTCAATGAGGGAGCCTGAAGCGAAATTGTCTGTATGTACAGGACCGGATTTGGTTTCAGCAATCTTCCAGGTAGGACCTGCAGTCTTCGCCTCTGACGGGAATCCGGTCTTGGTAGAAGGCCAACCGTCACCCCAGACGATTTCGTCCATTGACATGCAGCGGCCGTCGTACTTGTTGCCTGCCCAGTAATTGTGGTAGCACATCCAGTCCTTGCCTTTGTCATCAGTGACGATTCCGGCATTGTGTCCGGTACCGGCGAAATAACCTGAAGCAGGACCGCTGAGAATCGTATTGGCCTCGCTGTCGAAAGCGGAGTTTCTGGTGGACATGAGATTGCCGTCCTTGCCCTCATACGGGCCGAGCACATTCTTCGAGCGGCCTACGACGACATGGTAGGTACTGTTCGCACCCTCACAGCAGGAGCCTTTCGAGCCGAAACAGTAGTAATAGCCGTTCTTGTAGTGGACATAGGTACCTTCCAGATCATAGGCAATGAAGACCTTCTCCGCACCGGGCGCAATTGCAAGACCGTCAGAGGTAAGCTGGATCGCCCATATTCCGGAGTCGCTTCCGAAACTTCCCCAGAAAAGGTAATAGTCGCCGGTGACTTCGTCGCGGATGACATCCGGGTCAATGGAGTTCGAAACGTGCTGGGACGCATAGTCCACGAGTTTGCCGTTCGAATCGGCCAACGGATTGATATCCTTGACATTGGTCCATGTGAACGGGCCTGTCGGACTGTTGGAGACAGCTACGCCGCAGGCGCTCCTTTTAGGATCGTCCCAATGTCCTTCGGCATAGTAGAGGCAGTAGCGCCCGTCTATATATTCAATGTCAGGTGCCCAGATTCTGGTGTCAGGGACCCACTGTGGTCTTTCCATTCCGCCGAATGCATTTCCTACGAGTTCCCAGTTCACCATATCCTTGGAACGGTAAACAGGCAGGTAAACCACGTCGGAAGTACCGCTCACGCCGTTCTGGGTGCTGTAGGCATAGAAATATCCGGTCCTCTCCCTGTCATCGAAAACTGACGGGTCAGGGGCATTGTTTCTGATCACCGGGTTCATGTACGTCGTGGTCATGAAGCCGTCCGCGCCGGTGTCCGGTTTTATAGGACGCTCATCGATGATTTTCTCATGGCATGATGACAGTGACGCAAGCGCGGCGACTGTCGCTATTGTGTATAATATTCTGTTCATTGTATTGACATTATATGATTAGTCTCTCCAACCTTCGTTCTGGACCAGGCTCGGATTCATCTCACGCTCCTTGGCAGGAATAGGCCAAGTCTGGACGTAATCCCCGAGGGAGTACCAAGTATAGGTCTTTGTACCCCAGATCTGCATAAGTCCGTTGGTGTTCATCTCTCCGTTCTGGCCGGATGAATGGTCGCGGAACTTCTTGTCCAGCCATGTTCCCCAACGGAGTTCATTGTAATACATGCTGTCCTCTCCAGCGAGCTCCCAGTAGAACTCGTTGCGGATACGCTCACGCATGTCTTCCTGACCTTTCACTTGCGTGAACTCATTGGTATTGAGAAGGATATGTTTAGCACGGGAACGGACTGCATTGACCATTTCCACGGCCTCGTCAGTGCGGTTCAGCTCATTGAGACACTCGGCCCTGCGGAGAAGGATCTCGGCGTAGCGGCAGAGGATGAGGTCTTCCTCGTACACCCAGCGGATAGTGTTCTCGATTCCTTCCGGAACATATTTTCTCCACAGATAGTAGAACATGGAGTTCGTGTCAGTACGGATATCACGTGAAGAAGCGCCGTCAGAACGGTATGGCCATCTGAGTGTAAAGGTGTAAGGGACACCGGCGATACCTCCGTAATACTCTGAATATGGAGTGATTACAGACATCTTGAGACGAGGGTCACGATTGTCGTAAGCCGCCTTGATACGGTTCTCGTTCTTGTGAGGCTCGTATTTGCTCATATCTGCTCCGTATGCGGTCATGTTTGCTATCTCGCCAGTTGACATCTCGTTGCGGAGGAAGAATACCGAACGCTGCTCCGGAGTCATATCATTCCAGCCCGGGCAATAATCCTCCCAATTGAACTTGCTGCCGTCAGCATTCTCGAATGACTCCACAAAGGCAGGATTAGGAAGATAGTTGTTCCACGCACCGCTTGTCACTCCAGTACAACGGTTTCCGAACAGGACTGCACGGTTGTTTCCCATTCCGTCCTTCTGGGTCATCCTGATTGAGAAAATCACCTCGTCACACTGTTCGTTGGCCGGCTTGAGGAGCTGCTTGAAGCTGTCATTACCTGCACCCTTGTAGAGTGCGAATCCCATCGGTTCAAGAGCCTCGAAATCGTCCAATGCCAACTGCCAGTACTGGGCCTTGTCTCCTTCTCCGCGGGCAGCGAGGAACTGGTAGGCCTGGCCTCTGTATGCAAGAGCAACAGCCCTGCTTACACGTCCGTAATCAGACGAGCCCGCAGTGTAGCGGTCAGGAAGATTCTTTTCTTCAACGCAATCCGTAAGGTCCTGAATGACAGCATTCCACACATCCTGTTCAGAAGAACGCGGACGGGTGGCATTGGTCGCATTCTCTATATATTCCAGATAAAGAGGGACTCCACGGTAGAGGACATTGAGGTTGAAATACCCGAATGCTCTGAAGAACTTGGCCTCAGCCTTGAGTCTGCCCTTTTCTTCAGCGGTCATGTCAGGCACCTTGTCAATGTGGCTGATGATATCGTTTGCGCGGAAGATGAAGGTATAATAGTACTTGTACATGTTCGAGAACACGCTGCTTGACGGTGTTCCGTCACCATAGCAGACTTTCTGGTTGTGATACCAGTTCTTGTCCGTGTCCATCACGGAAGAGTATGCCTCGTTCATTACTTTCCAGTTGTTCTCGCTGTCCGAAGCAGAGGCACGGACATACAGTTCGTTGTACACTCCGTTCACAGCCTGACGGGCAAGAGTCGCCTTGTTCCATACATTGGAAGAACCCACCTGATAGGTACTTTCCAGATCAAGTGACTGGCAAGATGCGAAGGAAACGGCGGCAAATGTGAATATCAATAAAACTTTTTTCATCTTTTCAATACATGTTAGAAGGTTATGTTCAGACCGCCCGCATACTGGCGCATGGTTGAGTAACCGGCTGTAGAACGCATTTCAGGGTCCATGCCCGGGAATTGGGTGATTGCGAAAAGATTCTCTCCGCTGACATATATTCTGACTTTCTGAAGAAGGATTTTCTTCGTGATCCTCTCAGGAAGTGTGTATCCGAGCGTGAAGTTCTTTAGCTTCAGGTAATCTCCCTTGCACAGATGCAGAGAGGATGTCTCATCGGACTGGCAGGATGTCAGGTTGACAAGACGAGGCTGCTTGGAATTGATGTTAGTACGCGGATCATCCGGATTCTTCGGATCGAAGAAATAGTGGTCATTTGCCACTGATTCAGGAATGGCGTAACCGTAGATGGTGTTGGAGGAGTTGCTGGCCTGTCTGTAATAATACAGCGAGAACCCTGCTGCGCCTGCCCAGCTCATAGAAAAGTCAATGCCTTTCCATCCGGCAGAGAACTGCAGACCGAAATTGACCTTCGGAGTCGTGGAAACGTTCTGGAATACAGCATCATATGAGTTTCCGTAGAGTCCGTCTCCGTTTGCATCCGCATAAATGTACTCACCATACCAGATCTTCTGCTTGCCGATGCCCTGCTGAGGGTAGAATGAATATCCTGCATCCATCATGGCGCGGAGCCACTCCATATCATTGGTGGTGCGGATCATACCGTCCACAGGACCTCCGTTGATATCAGGAGTGCCGTCTGCATTCCAATACTTGCCGGAGCCCTTGTAGGTATCCATCATGTAGAATTCATCTATCATGTGTCCTTCGACAACTCTTGTGGAACCGCCTGTGGAAACGTCTCCGATATTGGTCTTCCATACACGGTTGCCTTCAGCGTCAGTTTCCCATCCCTGTTTGAGTTTGCCTTTGTAACGGCTCACCCTGTTCTTGTTGTAGGTCACGTTACCGCTGATATTGTAGTAGAAATCCCCTACGGTGTCTCTCCAACCGAGTTCGACCTCGACTCCCCTGTTGGTCACGGCCGCGATGTTCTGTCTCGGAGCGCTGGCATTACCCATCACCATATACATGGACGGTGTGTAGAGAATGCCGCTTGTGACCTTGTCGTAATAGTCCACGGTACCGGTAAGCCTGTTCTTGAACACGCCGAAATCGATTCCGACATCAGCTACGGATGTAGTTTCCCAAGTCAATGCATAGTTCTTGATGGAAGTGATTGAGATACCGTTTGTTATGTCGTCCGTACCGAAAACGTAATTGGTGGTTCCGTATGTGGACTGCCAGTCGTAGTTGCCGATGGAGTTGTTTCCAAGACGGCCCCATGACGCACGCACCTTGAGATTGTCGAAAATGTGCGCGTTCTTGAGCCAAGGCTCGTCACTGATACGCCATCCTGCTGACACTGAAGGGAAAAATCCCCATCTGTATTCAGGAGCGAAACGCGAAGAAGCATCTGCGCGGAGGTTCGCCTCGAAAAGGTATTTGCCTGCGAATGCGTAATTCACACGACCGAAGAAAGAACGGGACGCATACTCGGTACCGTAACCGCCAGAGGCATAAGGAGTTGCCACGGCATTGAGATCTCCTACTGAAACATCCTGAAGGCCACGTTTCGTAGCGCTGAAATCACGATACTTGAAGTGGCTCATCTCGTAACCTACCATGGCCGCAATGTCATGTTTGCCTACAGTCTGGTTGTAATTGAGCACTGAAGACAGCTTCACGAAATTCTCCCTCTTGTTGTACATGTAGGAATACAGTTCGGACGGATCAGCAGGGGCAATCACATATGTATCATTCTGGAAGTCATACTTGCCGATACCGGTGTTCACGCTCTGTTCCTCCTGGCGATAGTCCTTATAATAAAGGTCAGTGTTCCAGTTGAAATACTTGAGGAACTTCACCTGCGCATACCAGTCTGAAAAGATCTGGGTGTTCTTGGTATAGCCTCTGGATGAGTTCATATCCACGAGAGGGTTGTGAGACTGAGGATCCTGTCCATAAGCCTGCGGACCGCCATAGAGGTCAAGAGACTTCGAATACGGATAAATGTCCGGTGTCATCTTCTGAGTGTCAATCGAATAGAGGGAACCTACATTGCTGCTTTCCTGATCGGTATTGTAGCCCCAGATGCGGGCACCTATCTTGAGCCAGTCAGTTATCTGTCCATAGACATTCACCCTGCCGAAATAGCGCTTGTAACCGGTATTGTCGATGATACCAGGATTGTCAATGTATGAGAGCGACACATTGTAGCCCATCGATTTTACCTTGCCGCTTGCAGAAAGCGTGTGCTTCTGCATAATCTTGTTCTTGTAGATCACATCCCACCAGTCCGTGTTAGGATATGCCATATAGTTGTAGTAACCGGACTCAGCACGTCCCCATGGGTTTTCCTTTGCCTTCAGCCACTCGTCTATCACACCCTGGGAGAACTGGGCCACTCCACCGATATTCGTACAGGACTCGTTGTAGAGGCGCATGTACGTAGCCATATCTGACACTGTATGGATGATCTTGAACGGTTCGTCATACGAAAGAGTCAAGTCATAGCTGATTTCAGCCTTGCCGTCGGAAGATGAGCCGTTCTTTGTGGTGATGAGGATGACACCGTTCGCTCCCCTGTTACCGTAGATGGCACATGACGCTGCATCTTTCAGCACATTGATGGAAGCAATATCGGAAGGGTTCACATTGCCCACACTCTGCTCCATACCGTCCACAAGGACAAGAGGTCCGGCAGAATTGAGGGTACCTGTACCACGGACAAGCATCGAGAAGTCTTCCTCGTAAGGATTACCTGAGCCCTGCATCACCTGAAGGCCCGGCATCGTGCCGGAAAGGGCCTGGGTGGCATTGAACATCGGGCGTGACTTGACACTTTCCGTAGTAAAATTGACGGAAGACACACTTCCGGTGACATTGATCTTCTTCTGGACACCATATCCGACGACCACTACTTCATCGAGATAATTGGTATCGTCCCTGAGCACGATCTCATAGCTTGAAGCTGTCCCCAAGGTAACCGTAGCTGTAGCATAGCCGATCATGTTCACTTCGAGGGAAAGTGTCTTTTCAGGGACAGAGAGTGCGAACTTACCGTCAATGTCAGTGGAAGCACCGATTGTGGACTTCGGGACAATGACAGCCGCACCGACGACGGGCTCGCCGTTTGAGTCTTTCACCGTACCGCTGACCGTGCGGTTCTGAGCGAAAGCGCTGCCGGCAACTATCGTCGCCAGCAATATCGTAAGTATAAATTTTATTTTCTTCATTTTTCTTCTACTTAAAACATGCGACAACGAGGTTGACGTTCTCCGAAGACTCCGGCTTTATGTTGCCATAGTTGGCATTGGTGCTGGTGATGTACCATCTGTTGTTTGTCCAGAAAAGGTCTTTGCCTCTGTCAGTGCCATCCTGGAGGACGATATGCGACCAGTTGTAGTCTTCAACTGTCATGGCATCACTACATCCGAGACCGGTCATCACAGAGGCCAGTTCATAGAGTGTCAAGCCTTTATTGTCACCGCCATCACCGTTCTTTCCGTTGTCGGTATGCTGTCCCTGGTTGTGGGTGTTCACATACTTTTCGGAAACGAGCACTACAAGGGCGCCGTCTGCTGTGCAACCGACACCGATACGTCCTGTATGCAGCATGTCGTACTCAGTTACAGGCACAGACTTGCCCCAGTCCGGTGTAAGGAAGCAGGTCATCTGCGCACCGAACTTGCGCCACTCGGAGTCATAGACTGTGTAGAATTTCTCCGCATCGCCGGAAATGAGCGTTTCTCCGTTTCTGCATATCTGGAAGTAACCGCCGAACGCACTTTCCACTGCCCATGCTTCCTGGCCGTTGCCTAGAGCGTCCGTATAAGAATACAGCTGTCCGTCAACAGCACCGGCAGGCTTGATGGAAACCTTCCCGTCCTTTATGCCCATAGCAGGGGCGTAGGCTTTATTTTTGCCTCCGAAGCCATCATTGCGCAGGACTCTGGTCACACCCTTATCGTCCGGGCCATAGGCCAACGGGCTGTAGTACTCCAGATTGCCAGTTGAAGAACTTCCGTCTGTATGCCATACAGCCGGGCCCGCCTCAGGAAGGAAGAAAACGAAATCCCTGTTGTTTCTCTGCACTGCGGAAATTCTGATATTGTCATTCCCTACGACACTCTTTTCAGCGACCTTCATATTGACATGACCGGCAGGAATCGTAAGAGCATAGGCCGGATTGCCGCTTCTGCCCATAAGGTTTGAGGTCTGGTACAGACGCACGTTTCCGAAATTGACACCATACTGGGTGCTCCATTTCTTGGTAACCTCTGTCCAGCCTTCGTCGAATTTCGCCACATCGGAAGGTGTAGCATAGACGGTGAAGGATTTCTTCTTGCCCACGGTCTTGTCGAGGATGACGAACTCCACGCCATTGCCTTCCGAAAAGTCAAGGTTCTTCAGAGCATTCGGATCGGTCACCAGTTCAACATCGTCATTGGTCACCACCTCGACATTGACACCCTTGACTTCTGAAGCCAGATAGGCGGACGGGAAAGAGCCGATGTAAGTATTGTCGGACAATGAAAGGCTGACGGTCTCTGAACCGAGTGTCGCCTTCACCTCCTTGATCTGCTGGAACATGGAGGCCGTAAGCGTGTAGGCGATATCGTCCACACCATCATTGACAGTGATCTTGAAACCTGATTTCAGATTTGCTGTCAGTCTGGTCTGGGCAGGACTTACCATCCTTGCCCAATCCTTGTTCAGTTCAATGTCGCAAAGGACATTGTCCAGAGAGGCTGCGGTGTGGAATTCAAAACTGACAGTCCTGTTTTCCTGATCGACAGAACCTTCTATCCATCTGTCACCGTCAAGTGCTCTGATGCCGACAACGGGATCTTTCACATACCCGGGGTCATCGGCGAGTTGGAAAACCATTTTCTCTTCGCAAGATGCTACTCCGAGGAGCACAAGCGAAGCGAGAACGATAATCAGACATTGCTTTTTTCTCATTACTGATTGTTTTAGTTATTAGGTGTATATTGTGTATTGTTGTTATCGCAGTTCGAACGTCCGGGTCTTAAAGGTGGAATCACCGGCGTAGAAGTCTATAGTTATGTGCTTAGGGCCTACATTCAGTTTGAATGAACCAGGAGTGTAGGAATGGATGTAGCGGGTTATGCCCGGAAGATATTCTTCGAAAAGTGCGCTTTCATCCTTTATCGGAGAGCCGTCCGGCATGGTTTTCATGCCCATTCTGCGGCTTCCGTATTCTTTCGGGTCCTCTGTTATGACCTTGTATTCCGCTGCCTCAGGCTTAGCCCAGACACTACTCATCTCCATCTGTGTGATTATGCCGCCGTCGCCTTTCCATTCTGTAAGGGTTGTGGCATGAGAATGTCCGCACAGCACTATCGCATGCCTTTTGGCAAACTCCGCTCTGAAATGACGTCTTGCAGCGGTTTCGCTTTCGTTTGCGCCTCCATGGAAAAACCATCTGCAGCTCTGCTCGTCCATAGGGAATACCGGTCCGTGGGTAATGATGAAGGTGTGTCTGGCGCCACGGGTTTCCTGAAGCATTTTCTCTATTTCAGCGTCATCAGGATGATTGAAGTCCAATACCAGGAAAGCATCGGGGCCAATGTTGAAATAGAATGTAGTTTTCTCAATGTCTTTTCCGAGTTCTTCTGACATCCTTTTAGGCATATATTCATGATATACCTTCTTGGCATCAGTTCCACGCACATCATGATTTCCCTCGACCGTCACGAACGGCAATCCGCCGAACTCCTTCTTGAACGCATTCATGACATCGTCGAGCATCTTTCTGTGCACATCTCCGTTTCCGCAATCTCCCTGAATGAGGTCGCCTACCTGCAATGCAATCTGAGTATTCTCATCAGCAAGGCAGGCGCATCTTTTCAGCAGCCGCGGACAACGTTCTCGCCACATTTCACCGTTGCGGGCAAATTCCGCACGCTGCACACGGTTGAGCCATTCCACTTTTTCGTTGTAATGTGAATGATACACATCGGCCGGCTCGGTATCGAAGTGAGTGTCGCCTAGAATTACGATTGAGTAGTTTTTGTCCTTCCGGCTCTTGGCCCCCGCAAGAACAGGAAAGTTGAGAAATGTCATACTTGTCAGCGAAAGTGCTGACACAGCGATAAAATCAGAGAGCAGAGTTTCTGTCAATGACATCCTGCGTCCGCCGGACTCCACTGAATTGCACATCTCAGAATAGATTCTGCAGGCATTGACCTTAGCCAGCTGATACCTCATATCCTCAGTATAATACGCAGGCACGCACACATCGTCCAGCCTGATATCCGGAGCGATACTGCCCCAGATGAGCACCTCCCTCATGAATTTCCAGGACGGAGAAACCAGCTTGGCACCTTCTTCCGGATCCTTGAAAATAGAAGAAAGGAATGCTGTAGTATCCAACAACGCCTTGGCCAATGAGTCCGTAACATCACTGCCGAGGTGTACGATATCGAAATAATCCGCAGGCTTGTAGAGAAGGTATGCCATGTAGGAATCCCCGCTATGGACATTGACCTTGAGGCTCTTGCGTTCCTTCTTTAGCCTTTTTGTAAACGCCATCATACTCTCCTGGCATCTTCTGACAGTGCTTGAAGCGGCGTCCACATAGATTCTTTCCTCACTTGAGAACACCTCCGGAAAACGGCGATACATACGTTTCGCTATCATCTGATGCTCCTCAGCTCCAAGTTCGGAGAGTTTGCCCAAGTTTCCCACCGTAGCAGAATCGACTTTCATCAATTCGCGGTACAATGCCATTCCACGCTCAGTAAGCATCCCGGTTTCCGCAGCCTTACGGATTTTTTCCGGCGCCTTGTCAAACTTCTTGGACGAATCGTGATAGCGTGAGCCATGACGGCCTATATGACTGATATAGAACGGATTGTATCCTTCCGGCGCTGCCGTGTCCTGCATATTGCCAGGCTTATAGACATGGTAGATGCCGACTCCTGCATAAGGATCTGCCGCCAGTTTTTCACGAGTTACCTGTGCAGAGGCATTGACACAGACAAAGAGCGAAGCCGCTGCAGCAACGAAAATTCTTATCGGTTTCATGGTGTTATTTTCTTGGTCTCGCTGTTCTCATTGACTTGATGGCCTTGTCCTGGAGAGAATGGATTTCTTTCCTGCTCCAAGGAAGTCCGATGAACTCGGACGGGTAGTCGGTCTCGATGATGTCCGGTTCGGCCAGAAGTTCGCGCTCATAGGCGATGCGGCGATCCCCATCTTTCTTCACCTTGTCGGAAGAGCCTGTGATAGAGGTCATTATCATCACGCCCTTCTTATGCAGTTCGCGGTAAATGTCATGAAGTTCAGGGTTCACGGCCAGACGTATATAAGCCATGATGTGGTCCCATGGAATAGGGCACTCATCGTAAGCCTTAAAATGTTCAGGCTTACTGATTTCCACGCAGAACATCACATTCTGCACGCCGTGATTCCAGTAGTACAGAGCCTCGTCGATGGAACGCACGCTCAACATGATGTTGTGGTACATCGACCAGTCCCCTCCCGGAAGCAGCTGATTGATATAGTAGTCCAACGCTCCCTTCTTCTCTGCATCGCTCACGCCCTTGGTATTGATGTACTTGTTGTCGAAATTGAAGACGACCTTATCCTTGCCCCACTCCAGCATTTCCTTCAATGTCGGTATCTTGTAAGGGGTCTCCTTGCCCTTTCTGTCCACGAGATTGAACTGGCGGATCTGCTCATAGGTATAGTCACAGACCTTGCCTTTGCCTGTCGTAGTCCTGTCCAGCGTAAGGTCATGCATCAGTACCATGACACTGTCCTTCGTGAAACTGAAGTCGATTTCGAAGAACGTCGGCATCATTGACAATGTCTTTTCGCACGACTCGATGCAGTTTTCCGGATAACCTGCCATCATACCGCCACGATGAGCGCTGATGATGACATCTCTCTTCGGAGAATATCTGAAATAATTCTGAAGGTCTTCAAAAGAATTGATTTCCACCTTGTTACGGTCAATGCCCTCCTGGTATCCGACTTCGGGATTCTGAGCATTAGCCGCAGTCACGGCCACAGCGAACAAATGCTGCAGCCGCGATTGTAAGTCTGTGAAGCATCATATCTTTTCCACCTCTTTATAGGCATTGACAATCTCCTGAAGCATCTGATCTCCGGACTTGATGCCGGTAACGTCCGAAATGGCAGAGACAAGTCCCTCTGTAGCAATCTTTTCCATCAGCTGTACGCTCTGCGGATCTTCAGGATTGTTGAAGTGCAATGCAGCACCGACTCCGAGCAGAATCTTGTCATAAGGCAGGCCGAAACTCTTGGCTGTCATTACCGGCTTGATGAGTCTGTCGTCCGGAGAAAGCTTTCTTATCGGCTCACGTCCCACACGGGTAACGTCGTCCTTGAGATATGGATTGTGGAAACGCTTGATAATCTTCTCGATATATTTGAAATGAGCCTCATGGTCGAAGCCGAACTGTTTTACCAGAGCCTCGCCGCTCTGCTGCATCGCAGCGTGCACGACAGCGTAGATTTCCGGAGTTTCAATGCTCTCAAGAATGGTCTGGCAGCCCTTCATCTTGCCGAGATATGCTGTAATCGCATGACCGGTGTTGAGCGTAAACAGTTTTCTCTCAATGTATGCGAGGAGGTTGTCGGCCATATTCATTCCTGCAATTTCAGGAGCTTTTCCGACAAACGCCTTTTCCTCGACATTCCATTCGTAGTATTTCTCCACAGCCACGTCGATAGGATTCTCGCTTCTTACCGGAGGGACAATGCGGTCAACAGAGCAGTTTGGAAAACCTGTGTGCGCGAGACACCACTCTGTCTGAGCCTCGTCGAGATGAGAAAGCACAGCTTCCTTAAGACGTGACGATGCCATAAGTCCGTTTTCGCAAGCGATAATGTTCAGAGGAGCCTCGATTCCGGCTTCTTTTCTCGCGACAATGCCTTTGGCAATAGCCGGTGCAATGAACGGAAGTATCCTCAGACCTACTGCTGTAGTCAGAATTTCAGCTTCCTTTATCACATCCACTACCGCATCGGTAGATGAATCCACCGCGCTGACGCCGGAAATCAGAATATCCTCACTGTCAACGTCCTTGATATGGACAGTGTACTGCCTGTCAGCATTGATCCTGTCCACGATTTCCTTGTTCACATCTGCGAACACTACCCTGTAGCCTGACTGCGAAAGTACGGCTCCGATAAATCCTCGGCCGATATTGCCGGCCCCGAATTGAACTGCTGTTTTCATTTATAATCGTTATTTAGTGTCTTTTACTATTTTCCATGATTCCGGATTGCGGAAGCCTGCGAGGAATGCCTTCACATCCATCCGTTTCTTGCCCGAAAGTTGGACATCAGTCAGAGAAACCGCTCCGTCAGCCGTAGTGACAGCGAAGAATGATTTGCCGTCACTCAGAATCTCGCCCGGAACAGCCTCAGACTTGCCGGCTTTCTCAAGCATTGACCTGAAATCCTCGCCTTCCACCTTCTCTCCGAAATAAATCTTCAACTGGACCGGTTCCGGATGCGCTTCCGATTTCAGCATGGTAAATGCAGCCGGGTACGGGCTCAGACCTCGGATCAGATTGTAAACAGCGGAGGTCTTCTTGTTCCAGTCAATGTCACACAGCTCCCGAGTAAGTTTAGGCGCCAGTTTCAGGACTTCCGAACCCTGGATGAAACTCCTCTGGACACGCGTTTCTATATTCTTCTCAATGATACCCTCAACGGTCTGTACCACGAGTTCCGCTCCGATCGGCATCAGCTTGTCGTGAAGCGTACCTGCCGTATCTTCCGGAGTTATACGGCATTCCTGCCTGAGCATAATCCCGCCTGTGTCAATGTCCTTGTCTATCATGAAGGTAGTCACACCTGTCATCTTCTCGCCGTTGATCACTGCCCAGTTGATAGGAGCAGCGCCACGGTACTGAGGCAGAAGGGCTGCATGGAGATTGAACGTGCCGAGCTTCGGCATTGTCCAGACTTCCTGCGGCAGCATGCGGAATGCGACGACCACGAAAAGGTCTGCCTTGAATGCCGCGAGCTGCTTCAGGAATTCAGGATCCTTGAGCTTGAGCGGCTGGAGGACAGGGATATTGTTCTCCACTGCGAACTTCTTCACAGCACTTTCATTGACCTTCAATCCTCTTCCGCTCGGCTTGTCAGCCACGGTCACCACACCTACGACATTGTACTTGGCCTCAATGAGGGCCTTGAGAGGGGCAACCGCGAACTCCGGCGTTCCCATATAGACAATTCTTGTCTTTCTGAATATACTCATAAACTTGCTCTTGATTTTTCTCCACCATGAACCGAAATTCTCCGTATTGAAGATTGCCGAATCGTGCGCTGCCTTCCACGTGAAATACGCTCCGAGCGGTGCCAGGACAATGGTGGATATGAATACTCCGGCAGCTGCTGTAATAGCTCCGTCGCGTGCCAGTTTTGTTCCGGTAATATCGACCACCCAGTACAGTACGAAGAACAGGACGGCGATGATGGCAGAAACGCCCAGTCCGCCTTTCCGGATAAATGCCCCGAGAGGCGCTCCGATGAAGAAAAGGATGAAACAGGCCAATGCCTCCGCGAACTTCTTGAGCAGTTCCACGTCAGTACGTCTGAGGATGTAGATATAACCGTAAACGTCATTCTCATAGCTGCTTACAGCGGTGCAATACTCGCTTGCCATATTCTCGGCATTGCGGTACGCGCTGAGTTCCTCCTCCTTGCTGCCCCATTTTTTCAGTTTGCTTCTGTCGAACAATGTCGTACCTTGGAAATGGCTTGCAGTATCCAGCTGGTTCGCAAACCTGAGGATGCGTCTGGAGAAGAATGATGCCGTATTAACAGCCCATGTGGAATCGTTCAGATGCGTAAGGGAATCCTTTCCATGACCGAGCTGCGTAAGGTTCATTGCCCTTACCTGGTCGCCGAACTTGGACTGCTCAGACTTCTGGAAGGCGTAGTTCTGCAACGGGATTATCATCTTCTGGTTGCGGAAATTGGTCTTCTGCAGCTGCAGCGAGGTATCCCTGTAATTCATCTTGTTCGTCTCGGAATAGTTTATTCCGCTGAACATCTGGAACGTGAGGTAATCCTTGCTCTTGGACATCTTGAGCATTGCGGAATCCGCGATCGTAAGGCTTACATTGCCCTTGCCCGCGGTATGGTCATAGACCAGAATTCCGTGCATCATATTCGTCTTGTCGTCCTTCGAGTCGATTCTCAGCACATATCCGTCAATGCCGTCGTAGAAAGTTCCGGTAGGGATATTGATTTCCTCCTTTGTCTTTCCGATGTCATCACGAAGCGTGAAAATCTTGTTGTAGGCAACCGGGACGAGGTTGTTGACCGCGAAAAATGCAAGGATACTGATTATGCCGGCACATATTGTAAGAGGCGTAAGCACTCTTGTCAATGATATGCCTGCGGATTTCATGGCGATAAGCTCGTTGTTCTCGGCCATCTGCCCCACAGTCATCACTGAAGCGAGAAGTGTGGCAAGCGGAAGTGAAAGCGGCAGCATAGTGGCGCTGCCCCATCCGAGAAACTCAAGTATAATCCTGAGTCCCAAGCCTTTACCTACGAGCTCATCTATATATAGCCACAGAAATTGGAGCATAAGAATGAACACGACCACCATCAGGATACCGAAGAACGGTCCCAAAAATGATTTGATGATGAACTGGTCGAGTTTCTTCATTCCTTACTCCTTTGTCTGTGTTACGGCTGATTCTAAGCTGTCGCTATTTCTACAAGCTTGTCGAGAGCGTCCTTCAGCCCTGCAACATTCTTGCCGCCCGCGGTTGCGAGTCCAGGCTGTCCGCCACCGCCGCCGAGGATAAATTTGGCAGCCTCGCGGATATCCTTGCCTGCGTTCTTTCCTTTGGCAACGAGGTCAGGAGAGTACATGAGTACGAGGTTCGGCTTCTCCGCATATTCAAATGCAGCGGCGAACACGAAGTTCTCAGACTGCTTCTGGAGAAGTCCTGCCACGCCTTTTATCAATGCAGGGTCCACGCTGTTGGTGAACTTGACCACTTTCAGTCCATTGATTTCGGAAGCCTCCTTGGAAAGCTTCTCTGCAAGACGCGCGGTCTTTTCCTGAACGAATCCTTCAATCTCCTTCTTGTATCCGGTATTCTCGTCGAGAACCTTACGGATAGCCTCACCGAGGTCCGGGGTATTGTTGAAGAACGCTTTTGCATTTTTCAATGTCTCCAAGAGAGCACGGGTATGCATCCATGCCGCCTCGCCTGTAACTGCCTCAATACGTCTTACACCAGCAGCAACAGCGCCTTCAGACAGGATGATGAATGTACCGATCTGTCCGGTCGCCTGCGCATGTGTTCCGCCGCAAAGCTCCACAGCGTCGCCGAATTTCACGACTCTGACCTTGTCGCCGTATTTTTCACCGAACAATGCGATTGCGCCCATTGCATTGGCCTCTTCCATTGTCGCGTCCCTCTTTTCCACGAGAGGATAATTGGCGCGGATCAGTTCATTGACCCTCTTCTCCACTTTTTCGAGCTCCTCGTCAGTCATTTTGGAGAAATGCGAGAAGTCGAAACGGAGATAGTCAGGGCATACATACGAACCTTTCTGCTCAACGTGTGTGCCGAGCACCTCTCTCAACGCCCTGTCGAGAAGATGGGTTGCAGTATGGTTGTTCGTGATTTTCAGCCTTCTCGCGGCATCGACATGAAGCGAGAATGACTCTGAGCAGTCTGAAGGAATACGCTCTGCGATATGGATCGTGAGGTTGTTCTCCTTCACGGTGTCCAGAATCTTGATCCTCTCACCGCTTTCAGACTCTATATATCCGGTGTCGCCTACCTGGCCGCCCATTTCCGCATAGAACGGGGTGCGGTCGAAGACAAGCTGGAACATGACCTTGTTCTTCTGCTTTACGGTGCGCTGCTTGATGAGGCTTGCCCCGTCAATGTCGGTGTAATCGTAGCCGAGGAACTCTTCCTCCTCGCCGTTGTGATACTGGATCCAGTCACCGAATTCGTTGGACGTGGCCTGACGAGCACGATCCTTCTGTTTCTGAAGTTCCACATTGAACGCCTCGAGGTCCACCTTATAGCCTTTCTCGGAAGCGATCAGCTCCGTAAGGTCTATCGGGAAACCGTATGTATCGTAGAGCACGAATGCATCCTTACCGTCAATCACCTTGGTCTCAGCTGCTTTCGCAAGATAGTCATCCATGAGTCTGATGCCGCGGTCCAATGTCCTGAGGAATGCGAACTCCTCTTCTCTTATGACGCTTTCAATGAGTTTCTGCTGTGTTCTGAGTTCCGGATATGCACCGCCCATGTCATCGGCAAGCTGCTGCACGAGACGGCAGAGGAACGGCTCATTGAATCCGAGGAACGTATAACCGTAACGGACTGCCCTTCTGAGGATTCGGCGGATCACATAGCCGGCCTTCACGTTTGAAGGAAGCTGACCGTCAGCGATTGAGAAACTAATGGCCCTGATATGGTCGGCAATCACCCTCATTGCCACCTCAGTATCCCCAGACTCGTGATAATCGTGACCGGAAAGTTCCTCGATCTTGCTGATCATTCCCGTGAACACGTCCGTATCGTAGTTGCTCTTCTTGCCCTGAAGTACCATGCAGAGCCTCTCGAAGCCCATACCCGTATCAATGTTGTGGTTAGGCAGGAGTTCAAGCTCGCCGTTTGCCTTCCTGTTGTACTGCATGAACACGAGGTTCCAGATTTCGATGACGAGAGGATTGCTCTTGTTGACAAGCTCACGTCCCGGAACAGCTGCGATTTCCTCGTCGCTTCTGAGGTCAATGTGGATTTCACTGCATGGGCCGCATGGGCCTGTGTCACCCATTTCCCAGAAGTTGTCGTGTTTATCTCCTAAAAGAACGTGGTCTTCCGGGAGATATTTCAGCCATGTCTGTCGGGCCTCCTCGTCGAGGGATGTCCCATCTTCCTTGGAACCCTCGAATACGGTGGCATAGAGTTTTGTCTTGTCTATCTTGTAAACTTCCGTGAGAAGTTCCCAAGCCCAGGAGATGGCCTCAGTCTTGAAATAGTCTCCGAAGCTCCAGTTTCCGAGCATCTCGAACATCGTATGGTGATAGGAATCGTGTCCTACCTCCTCGAGGTCATTGTGCTTTCCGCTCACGCGGAGGCATTTCTGTGAGTCGGTGGCTCTGTGTGTCTTAGGTGTAACATTGCCGAGGAAAATGTCCTTGAACTGGTTCATTCCGGCATTGGTAAACATAAGTGTAGGGTCGTTCTTTACGACCATCGGTGCAGAAGGGACAATGGTGTGGCCCTTTGATGCAAAAAAGTCCAGAAATTTCTGTCGTATCTCGTTAGAGGTCATCATAATATGACGTTGTTTTATTTTTCCGTTTTACAATTGTCCATATGTCAGCGGCTCATTCCGCGTTCACGGGACGCGCTCCGTTCCGCCATCGCCACGGGATTTCGGAACAAACTGCAAAATTATATCTTTTTTCCCGGATTCCATAAAAAATGAACACATTTAGAAGCACACAAACCCCGTCCCGCGACACCTCGTCGAGAGAAGCAATAAATCAAGTAAGATCAGAGTGTCCTACCCAATAACCTCAAACTGTCCTATTGGATACCGATCAGTTCAACCTCGAAGATCAATGTGGAGCCGGCCGGGATGCCGGGCTGGGAGATTGTACCGTAGCCGAGTTCCGACGGGATATATATTTCCCATTTGTCGCCTATGCGCATCTGCTTCAATGCTATGACCCAGCCTTCTATCAGTTCTCGCATACGTATCGCTAGCGGGCAGCCGCCCAGGCTGGTGTCAAAGCACTTGCCATCTATCGTCCTGCCCAGGTAATGACAGATGACAACGTTCGTCATCCCCGGCTGCCTCCCCGACTCAGGGCCTGACTGAAGGACTTTGTAGAGAACTCCCTTTTCGAGGGCATTGACACCGTCCTCCTTGGATTTGGCCTCAAGCCACTCGGCGTTCTTCTTGAAATATTCCTGTTTATTCTGTTTCATAATTATATTTTTATCAGGTTTTGTCCGGGAAAACGGCCATTTTTACGGACAAATTATTGATTTTGAACAACTTATCCATAAACACCCACCATTTTCCGGACAAAATCACTTCTGCGGGTGATCAGCGACTTACTAAAGGCGGAAGTGCCGGGGCATTGGCGCGATAGTGAGGGGCGTAGAGGGATTCGATCGTCACGACAGGAGCCGAGAACGTGCCTGTCTGAGTCACGAAGAACTCTTCACTGATTACCGTATTCTCTTCCGGGTACGAATCGAAATAATACTCCGTGAGAGCAGACTTGACATTGCGGTAGCCTTGAGGCGTGAAAGAATACCAATCCGCGATTCTCAGCGGCGAGAGCCACCATCCGTATCTTCCGGAAAACTGGTTTGCCGGCCTGAATGCAGCCTCGCGAGGTGCACTGAGCTTCACGAAACTACGGTTCTCATCATTGTGGATAACATATTCGGCCACAATCTTGTCACCGACATTGACACGGTCCCCCGGCCTGATCTCCTGACGTCCTGCCTTATCAGCTGTCGTGCCGGACCCTACTCCAGACGAGCCCATAGACGCTTCAGCAGACACGCTGACAGAGGACGCTTCAGACATTCCGGCAGGATCCTCCCCGAACGCACTCGGTCCAGCTCCTATTCTGTAGAACTTCCTCTCGACAGTGAATCCGTTTCCGGAAGCCTTCACCTCCGCAAAAGGCAAATCCGTAACCGCTGAAAGCACCACCACCTTCGTGGATTTCACGGCCGCATCCCCTTCCATAACGGAATTTATCGCATCCACGAAATCCGGAGTCGCCTCCCAGTGCTGCGTCTCCTTCTGCAGCATAAGCCATAGACAGATACCGTCAGCGACACGCTTGGCCTCAGAAGCATTGACAGAGCCCTTGCCGGCACTCTGCATCCTGAAAGCATAGCCCGAAAGCAGATCGCAAAGCATAGAATGCGCGTAAGCCTCACTCTCAAGCAGTCCGCGGAACGGCATCACGGCATTCGGATAATACATCCCGCCATCTTTGTGCATCACGGCATATTCGAGAAGCGACGCCACATCCGCCTCGAGCGACTTTTCGAGACGTGCACCCGCATTGACCCACACGCCCCACGACTTCGCCAAGGCGATGCCGTCGGAGGAAGAACTCAGACGGATCAATGTCGATAGTCTTCGTGCCTTATCCAGTATGCGGCCATTCAGCCCGCGCTCCTTGGAAGGAACCAGGTACGCTTTAGCATCAGAGCGGAACTGTTTCGCCCTCTTGCCAAACAGCCTGCCCAAGATACCGGAAACGGAATCCCACTCAGTAAACTTCACCGAAGCATACATTGACCGCACATACATATATTGGCTGGCCGCAAGGCCGCCGCACCAGAACGGAATCGCCTGAAGATAAGCGAATTGACTCTTGTCAATATACTTCACGGCAGAAGCGAGCACCTCTTCCACATTCTTTGCGGACGCGGCATCACCGGACACCGCCTCTGAACCGTCAAGCAACCCTGCCTTCAGCATCTTCGCGCACCGTTCCAGCAGCACAGCCGTTATGACAGGAGACGAAGACATCCCCTCGAACCATCCGAAACCGCCATCCACATTGTGGCAGGCCAGCATCTTCTTCATCAATTCCTCATCGGAAAGCACGACACTGTCCCTCGCAGGCATTCTGCCGGCAACTCTTAGTGCATCGGCCAGCCGTCTCACGTACAGAGACTCAGAAAGTGTGAGCACATCATTGCCGGCAGGTTCCACCTTTGACGGCACGGCATCACGGACCATATCCATAATGCTGAGCACCTTCACCTCGGCATTGTCCCCGTCAGCATTGACAAACATCTTCCTCAGGCGTGAAATCAGGGCATCCTGGTCCGCACCTGCAAGCAGCACAGCCGAATGAGCCTCCGTAAGACGCTGAGTATCAAGATATACAGAAACAGGTACAAACATCGCATCAGAGAATGCGTTGTCGCCGTTTTCCGCCTTGAACACAACCTTGAATCCGAGAGTGCCGCACTCGGGAATCAGTTCATTGACATTGACATCGAAAAGCGAGCGCAGCGATTCTCCCGCAGGAACCTTAACCCGCAGGGACTGCACAGAAACAGGCTTCGCGCCCGATGACTCGAGAGCCTTGTAATCTCCACCCTTATATATGTTAAGGGTCAATGTTCCTTCGACGTCGTTTTCCGCAACCGAAGAAAGCCCGGCCGCAAGTCGGTAATTATCAGAACGATAGAGATATTCAGGAGCCACGACATTGACCTTTACAGGCAGCGAGACAGTCATTTCCCTACGAAGTGCGGAATTGCGCATACTCCGGTCGTGGGCATACAGAGACACGATGAAAGTGGACAGCGTGCCGCCCGTGCGGAAAGAGAACGAAAGGTTGCCGTTCTTGTCCGGGCGCAGGAAAGGCTGGAAAGTCAATGTGCTGGCAAAATTGTCTCTTACGGCCGGTTCTGCTCCGGATCCGCATTCCAATGACTTGGACTCCATGACAGGAGCAGCGTCTTCTACACATTCCATCTCCACGCCAGCCCTCGCATTCATCGCATAGAACACAGGAGACTTGGACTTGCGCACTGAGCCATAAGCGATTACGTCATCTCTGCCGTCCGCATCCACTGAACCCGGTGAGGTGTTGTAACTAATAGTGCAGACATTGTACTCGACAGGAGAATAGACCCGCCAATGATTCGGCTCAATAAGTTCCGTGCTCTTGTCAAACACCGCGGCCAGACATTCCGTTTCAGGGGCGGTCTTCACTGAAAATGTATATTCCGTATCAGGCAATGTCCTGTCTTCAAATGCAGAGAACTCCAGCGGCAGGATGTCAGACTTGCGGACCTTATGGAACTCATATGAATAAGACACGGAATCGCCGTTCCTGAAATAGAAGACTTTTGCCAGTACAGCATCAGGATACTCCTTCTTGTACGGGAACTCCAGTTTCACAAGAGAGCCATCCTTGCCGCGCATTCCGCTCAGCTGTACAAACTTGATATCCAACACATTGGCTTTTTCTCCAAAAATCTCTGCAATCGCCCAGACTGGAGCGTCATCGGCCATTCCTAACCAGATGGAAGCATTTTCGCCCTCCGTCACCTGCTGAGCGAACGGCATTATGAAATCCTTCACAGGCGCGTCCAGAACCGCCATGGAATCATTGACCAGAAGAATTCTCAAACTCGACGAATCAGTATATTCCTTTCCGCTCTGACTTCGGGCCTGAGCATCGGCCTTGATAGTATAAAGTCCTGACGGACAAGATTTAAGGTCAATGTTTTCTACCTCTCCGGAAGCCGCTTCGCCGCTCAGAAGAGTTGTCCCCCGTTCATTCAGAAGAGTGTATTTCACTTTTACAGGCACGGCTTCCCCATCATCGGACAGGACATCCATCCGGACAGAAGCGACATTGCCGCGAAGTATGCTCACACTTTCTCTTCTCCGCCATCTGCGAGGAGTGATTTCTGACTTCTCATCGGTTGCAAATGCCTGACCTTCAGCTTCATTTGCAAGCTCCAGTTCCAGAGTCAGCTCATCCGCCACCCATATTGCGCGACTATATTCATGAGTTTCTCCAGTGTCGTCAGAAATCCTCACTTCCACATTATAGTATCGGCTCCACTGAGAGGTAAGAGCCTTGAAACTGACGACAAAACTGCCGTCCGAGGACATCTTAAGTTTGCCCGAATCGATCTTGTCTCCGTATGAAGTCACCTCGTAAACAGCATTGGCAGAAGATACAGGATGACCGGACAGACTGCGCACACGGCCCGAAACCATAACCTCGTCACCAGGGAAGAACAATGTTTCGGTCTTGTCGAACTCCAGGTCGAAAGTCGGAAGAACGAACTCGTCCACACGTACCGGTTTGACCGCAAGCAGCTTTTTTCCGCCGGTCAGGACATTGACATACCAGTATCCGTTCCTGAGCCCCTTCGGGAGCGCGAATATTCCGGCCAATGAACCAAATTCATTGGTAGTCAGCAGCTGAGACGACACTTCATTGTCCTGCGCGTCCTTCAGGACCAATTTGCATTCCGTGCCTTGAGGTGCCACACGCGCATTGTTTCTACCTTCTATATTATATAGGAGCACCTTGAACTCAAGCGTTTCGCCAGGATTGTAGGCCGACTTGTCGGTGAAAATCTCACCGCACAGACGCACTTTGGCGTCATCTCCGGAATCCACCGTACTATACCAGCTGTCAAGTGACAGCTGCTCGGATTTTCTCATGAAACCATCTTCGCCCTTATAGGAGCAGGTCAATGTATAATAGACATTGTCCTTCATCACGGACACGAACTCTTGTGGCAGCGGAGTGAATCCGTCAAACTTGAAGCCAGCACAAGACGCTATAACCTTTCCGTTCTTATACAGCTGCAAATCAGCACATTCCAACGGCTTTCCGCTTTTCCACCCGGCCGCATAGATGCATTTCCCCCGGCTGTCAGTCCTTGATGCAACGGAAATACGGTGAGATCCGTACCTCTTGGACGAGACACATTTCCCGTTTTTAGCGACAATGACATAATCCCCGTCATCTACCACAGGCAAATCCAACGAGACCGTATCCTTTACATAGAAACTGCATTTCTGATTGGCCAGACTCTCGGACAGCACCGTTTTCGAACCGGCCTCATCAGGGGACATAGACAGCTTTGCCGACTTGAGATTCTGAAGCAGAACGAGTATTTTCCCGTCTTCAAGTCTCACCTCTACCGACTTGGCAGTCAAATGACTGCACAAGTTTTCGACAGTGGTCAGGTCGCCGACCACTTTGCTTTCGACACCAGAAAATGCAGTCCTCTCCTTTTCAAATGCCGCGCACTCGTCATACAGCGCCTTATACTCATCTGAGCCAGCCTTTTTCTCTCCCAGTGAAGAAAACTCCATCTCCAACAGGGAAGCTTTGGCAAACATTGACACGGCCTTGCCTGCATATTTGCCGGCAAACGCCTCCAGAGCGGATTTCTTTACGGATGCGGGAGAATTCCCTTCCGCATTGCGCCAGGACTTCTCCAGCTGAACATATTCGAGAAACGCACTCATAGGGTAACTGTCACCCTGATATTCGGCCAAGGCCTCGGCAATATCGGCAAACAACTTGCCCGTATAGAAGTTCTTTGCAAGAAGTGTCCACAATGCGTATTGATAATCATTGGCATAGAACTCCTTCACGAATCCGCTTCCCGGGATACCCGGAACAGAGGACCTGCCATCGTAGGAAGTCCAGAACGGCTGATTGCAGGAGGCTTCCAGTCTCTTCGCATTGGCACGGACATATTCGAAAATGGCCTCGGCAGTTTCATCGCCTTTGGACAATTTCCAGACGAACGACATCACCGGCTCATCGAACTTCGCTATTTCCTCTCCGAGGTTCAGTTTCAATGAATCCTGAAGTTTCCAGTTACGCGATGCAGCATCGGAGACATATTTCTTCGCCGCGTCATAAAAGTCCCACGCAAGACGCTTTTCGGACGCTTCCGACTTGATTTTCGACAGGATTTCGACCTGTTTTGCCGGGCGGTCAAGCGAAACGGCCTGCTCATAATCAGTCCATAATGCGACCAGGACGTGTCCCTCGCTGTCAGTTTCCGCCGATTTTTTCTTTGAATTCCAAAAAGCGCTCATTGTCAATGTGGTTAAAGTTATAGTTACTGCCGTCAGGGCCAAAATCAATGTGTTCTTTTTCATAATGTTACATTGGTTTTCAATGATTCACGCCCGACACGCGCCGGACGTCGGATAAAATGCCGGAATCATCTGCACATTGCACGACAATATAGCGATTTTTTGGAATATGAGGAAACCCTCTTCGCGGCATGAAATCTACTTCATCGCACGAAGGGCATTGAGCACAGCGATTACTGTCACTCCCACGTCAGCAAAAACAGCCTCCCACATGGTGGCGACACCGAAAGCTGCCAGAATCAGAAACAGCAGTTTCACCCCGAGAGCGAATGCAATGTTCTGATGCACAATGCGTACTGTTCTGCGTGAAAGCGTAACTGCAGCCGCGACTTTTCCGGGATTGTCATCCATCAGCACGACATCAGCGGCCTCGATCGCCGCATCACTTCCTGCAGCGCCCATCGCGATTCCCACATCAGCGGTTTTCAGGACAGGAGCGTCATTGATACCGTCCCCGACAAACGCAAGGCTCTTGTTTTCCGGCAATGCGGTCATCATTGACTTCACATATTCCACTTTGTCGGCAGGGAGCAGTTCCGAATGCACTTCATCGAGTCCAAGAGCAGCGGCAACTTCCTCAGCCACAGCCTTTCTGTCGCCTGTCAGCATAACAGTTTTCATCACGCCCTCGGCCTTGAGAGCAGCCACTGCCGCAGCGGACTGAGGTTTCACGGAGTCAGAAATAATGATGTATCCGGCATACTCCCCGTCCACGGCCACATGGACTACCGTGCCTGGCTTCTGAGGTTCAGAGGCATTAACACCTGCGCGAAGCATCAGCTTGGCATTGCCCACATAGACCGTATGGCCGCCAACGTCCGCTCTCAGCCCTTCACCGGCAAAGTTCTCCACATTGACAATATCGGAAACGACGGGTTCTGCTGCCGTTTTCAATGCCGTGGCAACCGGATGGTCAGAGTATTTCTCGGCCGCTGCCGCCATCGACAAGAGCTCTTTCTCATCGTGATTTCCTGACGTACAGACGGCTGTAACGCTGAATTTGCCCTCTGTCAATGTTCCTGTCTTGTCGAACACCACCGTCCCGAGGCGGGCCAATGATTCAAGATAGTTCGAGCCTTTTATGAGGATGCCGCGCTTGGATGCGCCTCCGACTCCGGCAAAAAATGTCAGAGGAATGGAGATGACCAGCGCACAAGGACAGGAAATGACCAGGAAGATCAATGCCCTGTGAAGCCAGAGCAGCCATTGCCCGTCCACTAGCGGAGGAATTACGGCCAAAAGTACTGCAGCGCCTGTGACGGCAGGGGTATAATACTTTGCGAAACGGGTGATGAACTTCTCGGTTTTCGCTTTGCCGTTTTCAGCATTTTCCACAAGGTCCAGAATCCTCGCCACAGTAGATTCGCCGTAAGTGCCGCTTGTCCGCACCCTCAACAGTCCTGTCATATTCATTGACCCGCTTATCACCTGACTCCCCTCTCCAGCTTCGCGTGGCAGGCTTTCTCCTGTCAATGCTGCGGTATCCAATGATGAATTTCCTGAAATCACGACACCGTCCAGCGGGATCTTTTCACCGGGTTTCACGACAATTATGCTTCCTTTCGGCACGGCATCCGGAGCCACACGTGTAAATTCTCCGTCGCAGGTTTCGAGATTGGCATAGTCCGGACGGATGTCCATAAGCGATGTTATGGATTTGCGGCTTTTGTCCACAGCGATGTCCTGAAACATCTCGCCTATCTGATAAAACAGCATAACAGCCACAGCTTCAGGGTATTGCCCTGTAGCGAATGCTCCCGCCGTAGCGACTGCCATAAGAAAGTTCTCATCAAACACCTCTCCCCGGACCACATTTCTCAATGCATTCCACACGATATCGCCGCCGATGACCAGATATGCCGCAGCATAAAGAATTATCTGACATGTTTCTGTAAGTCCCGGTTCGAAATGCGCTACCGCCAGCAGCACTATACTGCCTGCAATCCGGGCCAATGTTATCTTGTGTTCTGTTTCCATCTTCTGAATTCTGTTCTATAACGTCATTTGTCAGTTCGGTTTATCCGACAACCACAAATGTAACCATATTCACAGACTTTAGGAATACCAACTTATGGTGATATTTTTAATAAAGAGGAATCCTTTCAACCAATACGAATGCGGTTCGTGGTATGCCCGAGCTCTGGCAAGTTACAGTTTAATTCAGGCTCTTACAGGTGTAAGATACGATGCTGTAACCAAGACTCTGCACATTGAATCCAAGGTAGGCAAAAATTTCCGTTCTTTCCTTTCTACCGCAAGCGGATACGCAACTGTAGGTTAAAAAAAATGGGAAACCATTCATTGAGGTTAAGAATGGGGAAATTGAAGTGAAGGAAATTATCGTAAAATAAACAAAGGACAACAGATCCTAAATCGAGTAGGAAGAAAAATGAAGCATTTTCTTCCTACTTTCGTTTTTCCGCCTCTCAATAATATCAACGATCGGTTATCTGTGCGGATGCAAACTCAGCTACGTGTACTTTCCTTTAGCTTAGTAACCTCCTCCAGTGACAATCCGGTCGCCTTCGCCACAATTTCGCATGGCGTCCCCAACTGAAGCAGGTTGATCGCGATTTGTTGTTTTGCATCTGCTCTACCTTCCTCGCGTCCTTCTTCACGACCTTCTTCGCGTCCTTCCGCACGTCCTTTCGCGAGTCCTTCTTCAAGACTTGTCTTCTTGGCGTACTCGATTTGATTGTGGGTGTCACGTGCTGTTGTCATGGCCTTTACATAATTTTGTTTGTCAATGTTGTCAAGGCTCGCGTACTCGGCTACGTCGAAGAGGCGGCTGAAGATCCTGTCCCGCAGCGCAGCCGGTC
>ERZ779645.261-NODE-261-length-32233-cov-3.475449_pt1 | contig 32233 bp, 50 predicted proteins | sample MGYA00511103_ERZ779645 | MGnify/ENA primary metagenome ERZ779645 (study PRJEB29588, sample SAMEA2158521) | human gut metagenome | biome: human gut; feature: human-associated habitat; material: faeces | place: Denmark | collected 2008/2010 ...
AAGGTAGAGGTAACCTCCTACAGTTAGGTTGTCCTCTGTTATTTGGTAATTACCAATCCCCCAATCTTTAACAAATTTTTCTTGTTCTTTAGTCATATATAAATCCTTTCTTTGTTAAGTAAAAAAAGAGGGAGCACGGACAAACTATCAACTATCCAAAAGCCCCTCAGAAATTGTCGATAAAATAAAAAAAGAGCCGGTAAAATTATGTAAGTTATTTAAGAAGAGAGTCCGGCTCTGTGCTCTATTAGAAAGAGCAAATCTTTTTCATAAAATTAAAACTCCCGTCTTTCCGGGATGTCACACCGATTATTATTCAGTCAACCGTATGATAAACAAATAGGTGAGGTTCTTAAGCAATCACCCACCCATCTCCGTTGTCTTTCCAACTGCCATGCCGCCTCTCACGCTCATCGGCCGCTTTTGCGCTTGTCTTTCCAAGTGTCAAAGGTCTTTTATTCCCTTTCGTCATTCGCTATATAAAAACGGCGGCAGGCACAGGTCTTTCCCTGCGGTCATTACTTTGGGCAACTCCCGAGCCGTAACGCTCTGTATCCTTAGATGTAATTATCAAACGGGATAGCAAACACCAGCCTGTTTATCCGCCTAATGGTTTCAAGTTCTTAAGGAGACGGACGCGATTTGAATCGGTCCGCCTATATTAAAAACTTAATTGGTTTTAATTTTATCCACTCCGTTTGCTTGTCGGTGTGCGTGGGCGACCGCTCAAGGGGTATATTTATCGTGGAGCCCGCTTCTCACGGTTACCCAATAGCCACTTAAATTTTTAGATAGCGGGTTGTTTCCCTGCCGGATTTTTCCAAATTTTAAAACTTTTCTATTTTGTTACGCATTGTAACTAAGCCCTCAAATTTATTTACTTTTAGGCTTGGTTTTTGGTATAATACTATTGTCGATTTAAACGGGGGAATTGAAACTAGTTAAGCAATTTCCCTATTTTTATCACCGAGAGAAAGGTAATGAGAAAGAATAGGTGAATCCTCAAGTATTTGTGCAATGGCAAATGATATTGTCCATTTTCTTTCACTAGCATACTTGCTGATAGCTTCGTCAATCTCCTCCCTGACTCTTGTCATTCTAGGTATAGACATTTTTTACATCTCCATTTTTGTACCTGATGTAAACAGTGTAACATATTGAGTTAAATATGTCAATAAAAACTAAGTAAAAATGTTTAGAAATTCTAAATAAAATAGCGGATACCATGAATTATATTGAATTACAAGAATGTTTACAAAATTTAATAAAAGATAAAATTGTACGTCAAGCAGACATAGCAAGAGGTCTCAATGTTTCTACTTCAAATTTAAGCCAAAAATTTTCAAATCTTAAAAGTGAAGTTACAGTATCAGATATCGAAAAAATACAATCACACTTGGGGGTTAAAATTTTTGTACGTGCTGATGACAAAAACAACTATTTCTCTTCAAACACATTAGAATTAAAGGATACGCAGTTTAAAGAACATCCGACATTGGGGCATAGACTTACACAAATTCAAGAAGAAAACGGGTTTCAAAATAAAGCTATGGCTAAGTTTATGCAAATAGATGAGAGTAGGTACAGACATATTGTATCGGGTGATATCTCCCCTACTGCTCAAGAACTACTTAATTTAGCTTCTAAAATAGACGTGTCACTAGATTGGTTAATAAAGGGGGTAAGATGAAGAAGATTTTAGTATTGCTTAGCTTACTTTGTTTACCTTGCTTTGCTTCTAATTGGGTTGAAGTCGGATATAAAATGTATACAGATATATCATCTTACAGGGAATATACAAGATATAATTATACGCACAAAGATGTTACTGCGTGGGTAAAGATGCTTAATATTGATGGAAGCTTAGGGCCTGATAATATAAAATGGTGGTTTATATTAGAGTATGACACATTTTATTGCGGAGAAAGAAAATACAGTACCTCAGATTTTGCGGTGTATGATTTAAAAGGAAATGTTTTTAAAAGTTTTAATTTTCAAAACTTCGAAAAAAAAGCGATTCCTCCAGATTCAAGAATAGAAGATGTTTATAATTACTACTGTAAATATTAAGGAATAAATATGAAAAAGTTTTTAATAATTTTATGCAGTTTTGTTATTATACCTTGTTTTGCTGTTGAGTGGTACGAGATTTTCACTAAAACATATATAGATGTAGACTCTTTCAAGCGTGAAAATGGTATTTTAGATTTTTGGACTAAAGAATATGACGATGACGGATTTTTTAAAAGTTTTTCTTTTTATGATAAAAATTTAGAGTTTGCGATGTTTCATCATCAAATAAGTTGTAAAGATAAAACACATGCATTATTAAGAGTTTTAACTTACGATAAAAAACACAGACCTTTAAGAAACTTAGAGCCGGAACATATAACATTTTCTGAAATAATACCCGGAAGTAAAATAGATTATTATACATATCTTTGTCAATAAGGGGGCAATCATAAAAAGAAGTGTTTGAGATTGTATAAAAAGCAGAACTTACAGGACTGTTGATATTGATTAAAGAGGAGTACATATGGGTAAGCTATTAATTTTAATAATTATGCTGCTATGCAGTTCACAAGTATTTGCAGCGCAAAAGGTAAGCGGCTACTATAAAAGTAATGGTACTTATGTGCAGCCACATTATAGAAGCAACTATGATAGAAACAAATATAATAACTATTCTACGCGTGGGAACTTAAATCCGTATACAGGACGAACCGGCACAAGAAACACTTATTACGGTCAAAGTTATTCACACCAGACAAATCCTATGAGAGCAGGAAAAATTAAATATTAAGTTGTTAACCTTATTTTTCAACTCTACCCCTATATGTATCGATTTTAACATTGTGGATATCTTCTAGACTTCTGGTTAGATTGAAGTACCTAAAATCTGTTTTCTTTTCACATTTAACCACTTTTGTTTCTAACCGATAAAATCCTATACCCTGCATTAGAATAAGCAATAACAATAGAATGATGGTTTTATTTGTCTTATCCTCCATAAAGTTTTGAACATCATTTAAAAATAAAATAAAATTTTTCATATTTGCTTCCTTTTCTTAATTCCTTTGTAATAATACACAATCTAAACCCTGACAAAAACACTAAATTACGGGATTTTATGACCGCTAAAATAAGCTATAATAAAAGATTTGCTTTTAACGCTCATAATTCCCCCAAATTCATGATGTAGTCATGCTTTCGGCCTGTTTTAATATTATTTATGAATGAAGTATTAGGGATAGGCAGTAGTAATAATCTGCATTTGTGTTATAATAAAGTAAACGAACATTCAAACTCGTTTGAGAATGTTCTCAATGAAAGAATTAATAATAAATCGAATAATATTAATATGAATGAAGAAAAACAAGAGCGTAGCAAATTTTTACAACAATTGCTCAATAGGAATGAAGGAAGTAAAATCAGAGCAGGAGCTTTTAATATAAATTTGAATGGAAATCAACCTAGTTATGAATATTCTTTAAAAAGGTATTATAGCGAATGAGTATAACGCAAAACATAAATAACAACACTCAGAGCGGAACGAGTCAAGAAATTACAGCGTTTGCAGGCGGTGCAACATTAACAAATCATCAAGGTTATTTTCTTATTGGTGGTTTATGCTTATCTCTCACTCTTATAGGTATAGTATTGATTATCGTAATCGGGAAGCTAACTCAGACTTGTATCCTCAAGCTCAATTTCATATCCAAAAAGCAAAGGGAAGAACTAAAACGGGAAATTTTGGAAGAGTTGAAAAATAGTTAACAATGATTTATAATATAGGAGTAGGGAGTTGAGATTTAATCTCACTGCCCTCCCTACAAGTAGTTTACAGTTTATAAACTAGTATTAGTAATGCAAGGGCTAATACTAGTTTTATTATTAGCTGTATCATACTTATCACCTCCTCTCTACTATCTGCCATTCGTAGAAAGAAAATGAAAGGAGAGGGCCTCCCTACAAAATTTATTATACCATAACATAAAAAGACCACCTTGTTATTGTTAGCAAGGCGGTCAAAATTTTAGGATAGTTTATTTCTGGTATTTATATTTCAACTCCTGGTATTCGTCATAAGCTTTTTCATTACAGTGTTCTAAGTCATCAAGTGCCATTTGTAAATAATGCTTAGGTTCATAATTACAATGTTTGAAACGAGCTTTAAAGCGTTGCGCAAGAAAATCTACATCATAAACATTGAAATGCTTACCAACAATTTCAAGGTTTTCATCTGATGAGCAACCCATTGATTTTAAAATATCCCTTGCCTGCTCGGGTGTCCAATAGGTCATAACTCCGTATTCTTTTTGAAGTAACATCATACCTTTGCAATGTTCTTTTTTTGTTAGGTTATATCCGTGTAGAACGTGGTACACTTCGGAGTAAGCTTGTTCCGGCATAAGTTCGTACCAATCGTGATAACCTTGTCTTAATTGCTCAATCGTTAGTTGATTAAGCATTGTTTCAAAATCGTGCATATTTATTACTCCTTTGGGTCTTTTGTTAGTTCTTTTATGGGTTCAATTATTTTAACCCCTAACTCTTTTTCTATATAGGGCATAGCATTTCTGCAAATGTTACAAAATGTTTTCCGACCAGTCTTTGTATAGACAAACCACCCAGCACATACGCCCAATATTGTTCTAAACATTTTTATTTCTTCCTTATTATTAAGTGGTTCGGATCATTGCCAAATTGAGCCGAGTAATTTATACGTGTCTTTAAAACTGTACCAGTTCTTAGCACATTGCCGTTACATTGCCATAATGGTACTGATGTGTTAGTTCCGTTAATATTTACAATAGCATTAATCGGTGTTCCTGCCGTTGCACTTGTCAAAATATTACAAGGTATTCTAAAAATAAAACAAGTATTATCCGCGACACTTGGAGTATTTGCAAAGGTCAACTCATATACTCCGGCCGTTTCATTTAAAGTAATTGAAGAAACTAAGTAGCAATTACACATTTTTATTATCCTTTCATTTAGAGGGGGTGGGGAGTTTATTTCTCCCCACTTGATTTACTACACTACTGAACCACAACCGCAAGAGTTGTTAAGGCTGTTTAAACCCAGACCGTTGAGAATAGCGGTATTAGGGCAAGCGACACCAACTCCGGTAACGTTTGGTTTAGTCAACATATTGCATCTAACCTCAGAAATTTGGTTAGATAATGCGTTGAATTTAGCATCGCTGTAAATCTGTCCTTCAAGCTGTAATATTTTTCTATCTCTTTCAGCCACAGCATCACGCAAGTTTTGATATTCATAGAAATCAATTTTTGTTGCTAATGCATTTGATTGAGCATTAATTAACTCTCTTGTTGCAGCTGCTTGCTGTTCAATATTATACTGTGTGGTAGCAGTATTAATGATTTCAGTTTTTTGAGCGTCAACAATAGCTTTGTAATTTTCAAATAAATTGTCACCACCGTAACCGCATCCGCCGCGATTGAAGCCGAAGCCCCCAAAACCGCATCCGCCTGTTATCGCTGAAATTACCCATACAATAATAACAAATGCAATAATGTAGGCAAATAGGCTCATTCCTTTTGAGTCTTCCATTTTTATTTCCTTTATTTTAATTGGTCAATACCCGATAAAATCGAGGAAGTACACCGAGCCGAAGCGTCAGGCCCTAAAACTGATTGCAATCCGTTTTTAAAATCTTGTTTGTTTATCCCCAAAGAATTAAACGCTATATTTGCTACAGGCGAGTTTATATATCTATTCACCTGGTTCACTATATCGGCAGGTAGGCCCATAGTTTTCAATTTTTGTAAGGCTTGCACTGCTCCCTGTTGAGAATTAATCGTCATTGGGTTTATTTTTTTTAGTAGATTTGTTGTCATTTGTTTTGCTTGTCCTTGTTTCTCTTTCGGTATCAAGCTCATTATAAGTTGTGTTAAATCCATCTTTTACCCCTACTTTTTTAATAATTTCTTGTAACATCTGCTGTTGCTTCGCAATCATTTCAGATTGTTCTTGTATAATCTCTTCTTGAGTTTTTGGAACTTTAATCTCTCCAAGCTCAATGAGTCGATTTTTACACTTTGTTAACGCCTCTTCTACTTTTGTATAAAAATCAAGTGATACACCGATTTTTGTGTTGTTCATATCGTAAATTTCATTATTTAGGATATAGCCAAAAAATTGGTTTCCGCCGTTCCAATTTATGTTCGTGTAACTTCCTTGTGGTATAGACATTATTTTTCCCCCTATAATCACATTATAGAGGTTTGTAAGAGCAGAAAAGTTCGGAAATTTTAATCAAATTATTACTTTGTAAAGTCTTTTGTACATTGGGTTTTTAGTATTTTTCAAGAAATTATGTAATTTAAAAAGTGCGTTTCTATAATGTAGGTGTGCTTGAGTTTTCTCATAATTTAATATTCCGTTAGTGATCATATAGTTTATAGATTTTCTATCATTTGTGTTTCCAAACATATTTTTAACAATTATTTTTTCTGTATCGTTCCAAAAGTCATATGTTAGTAAATCTTTTATAATAACCGACGGCATATTTGATAAAAAGACTTTTTCTTTGTAATATTTCATAATCTTTGTAAATACCACTTGATTTTATTTCTGATAAAATCCCCTGTTTGTTTTGGACTTCCTTTTATATCAGGTAAAACAGTTAGATCAACTTTCCCAATATTTTGATTCAGCCACTTATTTTTAGGTAACAACTTAACAATCTTCCCAGAGCGGCATAGCTCTCCAATTTCTGCGTGTGTATAAAAATCCGACACACTTAAGTTAAATTCAATCAATTTTTGCGCACAGGCTTTGTAAAAAGCTTCTGCTTGAACTTTTGTAATAGGTGTCCTGCTCAATCCTCCACAGCAAGAAATATTATAAGTTATAGAGTTCATCCCGCCGGTAGAAGCTGTCTGACCTACAGGCTTACCTCCGTGTATTTCTCCTTCACCGTTTATCAACAGCTGATAGCTGCCTAAATCTTGTGCACAAGGGGTATAATTGCCTGCTGTCCAATGTCCTATAATGTATTTAACTGTCATATCGTTCTTATTCGCTCCCTTTAATCTTTCCACTTAGTAATAAATCTACCTTTGTATCAATTCTTATAAGTACTTCATCCATTTTAGTCGCTTTTTCTTGAACTTCTAAGATTTCATTATGTAAATCTCTTTTTACAAGATTAGAACACTCGTTACATTCTGTTTTTGTAACGTATTCCCCTCCTAAAAACTCTTTTATCTTAGAAACGGCCCAAATCAAGCCGCCGATTACAATAATACAGGTAACACCAACGGTTGGGATTAAAACTTGCCAAAAACTTAATATATCCATTTTCCTTATTTTATCCATTTTTCTTATATAAATTTTCTAAATCAATATTTTCTTTTCCAGTAAAAAACCAGTTAAAATTAAAAGCTACACCAGCACGATAAAGATATTGAATGTACTTAGGTGTTTTAGGACAGTCCGCAGCCTTGAGCATTCGATAAAACATATTATTTATCTCGTGTCCGGTAATCGGAACAATGGTTAAGAATTTTTTCGGCAAATCTTCACAAATAATTTTACAACCTTTTGTTCTGACAAATCGTAACATTCTAAGCTGATGGATATTCAGCCGGACTTTTACCAACTGGTGATATTGACATCCGACATCATGTAGATGAGAACATCTTATATCCCAGTCGTTAGAATTAATCCAAGTAAAATTATCCGTTTCATACCCGCGCCATACAAGGTAGATAGAGCCGTCATCATCCTTATACAGTTCATTGTCTAAAACCTTGTATTTGCCTTTTTCGTCCAGCTGCTCAATTCTCGCCGGACAAGTTAAAAACTTCCCCATCCTAAAACCTCCACGTAAATTTAAAACTAAATCCTTTTGGTGTTATCCTAAAGTTTTTCAACCAAATCCAAAAGTTTTTCTTTGATTGCTTCTCCGATTTTTTCAAGAACTTCATCTTTCTTTTCCTCTAATAGCTTGCGCGCTGATACTTTGAGTTTTGGTAATTCTTCAATAACATCTTTAACAATACCCTCAAGTAGTTTGTTTCTAATCCATTTAAACATTGTTTTCACTCCTTATGACTTTGTATACTTTGTTACCTTTATAAAACTTGAGCTTAGACTTAACCCAGTTACCCAGTTTGTCAGATAAGTAGTATAGTTTTTGTGTAAGCTCCCCGTTTTCTGTTACTGTATAGACATCAAGCTTGCAATTTTTCAACAGACCTGTTGCCCTATTACCATAACTGGTTGTTCTAGTCACTATATGTACCCCGAAAGATGGGTTACTCTGCTGTATCGGCTGTATTTTCATTTTCTACCTCTTCCAGTACTACACCAAATGTCTCACTTTCCACTACAATAACTGTGCCTGACTGTTCTTTATATCCTTCTGCCGTTACTATATAGTAAACTTCACTGCCGTAAGGTACTGTTATGCTCATTTGTTTTACGCCATTGATTGTAACAACAGCTTCTGCGGGTGTTGGATTAATTGTAATTGTACAGTTTGTTAGATACCTGTAATCATTTGTTTCAAAAAATTCATCCAGCTGTTCTTTTGTAAATCCGAGAAGAGTTCCAACTACATCTATATACGGGTTGCCGCGGTAGAAGTTATTAGCTTTCAGTTCTATTTTTAACGCCTTAATATCAATTGCCGGTGTTTCTTCTGATAGTGCTTGCGCTTCAACAAGAGCAATAACATCATCAAAGTCTATTCCTTTGGCCTTGTAAATAGCACGTTCAACATCCGCAGCAGTAAGATTTAACATTGCTATGCGTTCTGCTTCTTTTTGTGCTTGTTTTTCTTCCCAAGCTTCGTCTTTTAAAATGTATTGTTCGCCGTACAAAACATACTCTTCGTCAGTTTCTTCAATTCTATCAATACCATAAAGAGTAGTATCTAGTGGCTGTTCTGTGTAGAATTTTATTTTTTCGTCTTTATAACCTAAATACATAGTTAATTACTCCCTTCTGCGTAGATAAATCTAAATAATTCAGTTGCCCCAGTTAAGCTATAATTAATTACTACTTTTTTACCTTTAGGTACTTTAAGCATAATCGCATTACCATTGTTACCTAGAGGCGTCCATTCAATCGCCCCATACTCGATTGCCTCTATCGTTTCTCCCGTTGTTTCCCCATCTTTTAAAGCAAAGATGACACTATATTGATTGTTTGCACCAGTTTTTTTTTGTAAGTAATACCACCCATTCGCAGGAGCCGTATAAGTAGAACCACTAGCCCCAAGTTCTAAATCAATATACCTATTACTAGGAAATCCCCAAGAGCTGTTTTTGTCTACCTTTGTTTCCTCAATCCTTCCCAGATTAGCCAATGGCGCATTCTGAGCTACAGAAGCTACAAAGAAGTATAGCGAACCATTGCTTTTAGCATAGATAAATCTAAAAGATTTAGTGGCACCGCCCACACTATAACCAATACTTATAACATCACCTTTTGATACAGGGGCAAGAATTTCGGCGTCATACCCAGCTGCTGTAGGTTGTGACGTTAATGTATATTTGATATTTCCATTTGAGTCTTTTATTACTGGAGTTAAATACTGACCTGTACTTGAAGAAAGTTTTTGTATCCAAAACCCCCCATTCGCAGGAGCGGTATAAGTTGAACCACTAGCTTTTAGCTCTAAGTCATCATATCTATCACTTAACAAGTCCTCACTACCATTTAAAGTTGGCACTGTCAATATTTCTGCCACTGTGTCCAGCTTCCAATCATACTCTGTCACAGTTTCATCAGTTGATAGTTTTACTGTAATTCCGCCGCTTACTCCGCGTTTTGTGTAACTTCCACCTGATGGCAGTTCAACAGTTGTACCGTCTGCTACCTCGGAATTATATTCAACAAGAGCAGCTTCATAAGCTGTCGGATACACACTTTTTGAAAGGATAGAACCGCCTAATACCCAGCTTGCATTATATTGCTTAGCTTCAGAATACTTACTATCGAACAAAGTATATGGTACGATTGACTCGATATCATTTCTGATATTAACCTCTGTCTCCTGACCGGTTGCAAGGCGGATAACCCACGGGTATTGGATTGCTTCTTCCTGAACAATTGCTCCATCTTTGTATTCCGGTGAAGAAAGAGAGGCATCTAAAGAAAAGCCTGTCTGATGGGTATTTGTTTGAGATGTTCCAGCAACTCCTGCCTCTTCTACATTATTGGCTTTTACTGCACCAGTAGGCCTATTAGAACCAACAGCCCACCCGTTCCAAGGGCCCACTTTAACATTCGGCAACCCTGCTGCAACAGTCAACCCTGCATTCTGCAAGTCAAAAACACCTTGTATGTTGATTACAGCAGGAAGCCTTAAAGTGCTTGCGGTTTCATTAAGTACAAACCTACCAACTTGCCTGTGGTCAGATGAGGCTTTTGCACTCTGCCATTCTTCCTCTGTCACAAATAGTGATGGGCTGGTCGCTTTAAGTTTCTTTAATTCTGTAACCGCTTCCTGCAAATTCGCATTAATCGTAAGCAATTGCCCGTTGAGATAGTAGTCCAAACCCAATGACTCATCAACGTACAATGCAGGACGGATAGAGAGGAGAGGAAGTCCTTCTCCTGATTTAAACTCCTGCTCTTGTCCTTCACTATCAACATAATAAAGCCTGCCATCCCGCATATAGAAACCGGTAGATTGAATATTACTAATTTGAGTATCTGCTTCATCCTGAATATCTTCTACTGCTGTATTTTTCGCAGCAGCGATATCGCTTAATGCTGTAGTACTTGACGAAATTATACTTGTATAACCTTCCGTACCTGCAGCCTGAATACTTGTCACCGCAGAGCTCGTAGCCGTTTCAAGATTACCTGAGTATATTGAATATTCATCTGATAACGCCTCCGATTTTTCCGTGTATAAGCTGCTAAAATCGGAAGTTAAGTCATCAATATTACTTTCTGCAGTATCTGCAATTTCCTGTGTATCATTCTTGTATTGCTGGGCGCTTTGAGCGTATTCTCTCGCCTTACCTGCATAGTACTTAGAAGAATTATCCTCCATTGAGACCGGATTTTCACTTATAGCCCATTCTCTTGCTTTTTCGGCCCAATATTGAGCTGCGTTATTTGTTGCCTGTACTGTCCCTTTTGAGCCTACAGATGATACATTTACTCTTATTTCTGCCATTATAAAGTACCCTCAACTTTCTTAGGATATACAGTAATCGTATTAATATCTCCCATGCCGGAATCTCCCAATAATAAAGTATCCTCCGTGCCATCACTCGGATAACAAAGTTTTATACCATAATAATATTCCTCCGTATCCCTTCCATTCGGAACTTTTAATAAATCTGTCAAACTTGCAGGAATTGCGAAAACAATTGTTGCCTGCCTGTTTGTTTGAGCAGATACTTCACTCCCTATTGGTATTCTGTTGCTATCTTGTATTGCAAAATAAACAGTATAATTTTTATCTGTTGGCAAGCCATTTATAGCTAATTGTCCGTTATCCCCTTGTACACAGATTATATTCCCGTTTTCGTTGACTTCAAAAGCCATTATTTCCTCCTAAGTTTTTATTACGTACAACATTGTTAGTGAAGCAGGTTGAACCGTTTTTGTCCCATCTTTGTACACGCTTGAACAGCGAGAAGCATCAAATAGAAAATCTCCTCCAGTATATGTAGTGCCACCTTTTGAAACTGTACCAAGAGCTTTAGCATAAAATACGCCACTTGCGACACCTTGATAATCATTATATGCTCTAATGCTACCTGTAATATTAGGCAATCCAGCTTCTTTTTCTTCTCCGGCGCTGTTGCCACCTTCTACAAATTTATCAATCAGATTAGGTACATTAAACGTATTTACGCCGTTTCCTTCTCCATAAACCGTACCTATAGCGTCAAATAGGTTGCTGTAAGTTTCTCTACTTACTTCTTGACCATTACAAAGCAAAAAGCCAGTAGGAATAGCGTCAGCACTTCCAGAAAAGATTTCGATTTTTCCTGTATAAATATTATTGGAAATAGTTAAATTTATATTGGCAATCTGTGTTTCAATATAGCTTTTTAATTCTTGTATTGAGCCAAAAGTATAATCTAACAACTCTTCAAAGTTCTGATTAACTTCCTGTGCCTTAGCTTTGGTTCCTGCTGCAAATTCTATTAAATCCGGTTTCTGCATTTAACCTCCTTATGTTGAAAAACGTGTATAATGTGTTATAATGTATATAGGACTTATTCCGAGGGAGCTGAATTTCCCTCGTGAGGTAAGTCCTTTAAAAGGATTCCCCCAAGGGAGCAACTGCCCTTGGTTTGGAATCCTTGTTTATTTATCAATTTTTTGCATCATTTTGTATTTTTTTCCTTTATTAATAATATTTTCAATGAGATAATCGTACTCATTACCCATGTATGTATTTGTAAAATGGTCATAATTCCTATCGGTCTCATTTTTATAATTTGTATTTCGGCTCCACGTAGAATTCTCAAGATTTTTTCTTAAAAATGGATATTGTTCCATATCTTGGGTTTTATCTTTTCCTCTGTTATGTCTGCCAAATGTTACTTGCCCGTACCCTTTAATATTCACCGGTTTTTTCTGCAAGTGATATTGATAATAATCAGTTCCTAAATTGTTGTAATTTTCAAATTCTTCAGGTGTCATTTTCTTAAATGGTTTATGAAATAAAAGGTTTCTCCCTGCCCAAATATCCCCTAAGTATGGTTTTATACCGTTAAACCAATTAACCCCAGTTTTACCAATTCTGCCGCCTAACAACAGAGCTGGTAAAGTATTATCAATAAGCGCTTGGTCTTGATTATCTACTAACATATCAGTGAAACTACTCATTAGCACCTCCGTATAGTAGAGGTACAAACCATTGCGGAGCTTCCTGCCCCTGTGAAGCAAATAATTTTTGTAAGAACGGACTGCCGCCGACTTTCACATAACCCTGCCCCATTATTTTAGGCGAATATAGTAGCGTAGAAATTAAACCACTACTTAAACCACCACCAAGCCCGCCTCCCAATGTTCCTAGCGCAGTTGCAGTAGTAGATATCGCAGGTCTTAAAACGTTATTAAGAAATCCTTGAGCAGAACCGGAGCCACCACCTTGTCCGGGGGCAGGCTGTTCAAGAGCTTCTCTAGCTCTCACATTATTAAACTCGTCCATAATGTTTACCCCTGTTTTATTTTGCAGATTTTCTAGTGCTTGTAAGCGTTCTAAATCATAGACCTTTTCTAAACTTCTAGGCGTTCTAACAAAATTATCCCCTATTAGGTGTTGAATATTGTTTATTTCGTTTAGGTCTGCAATAATTTCCTTTACACGTGGTAAAAACTGCTGTTCTCGAGGCAACAAATCATTTAATTGTTTTATTTTGGTATCATACCCGCTTAATGTATTATTAACATTACCATAGTTTGTCAATTTTCCTGCAACAGTATTTTGATTTAATCCGCCTAACCCTCGTTCAAGGTCTTTTACCATACTGTATACATCATTCGGTTTTTGATACTCCGGCACTTTTGTTCTCAGGAAGTTATTAACCTGATTTGCCATACCTTTTAAAACATCATTACGTATAGTGCCGCCCTGTGTCTCATAATTTGCTTTGTCGTATAGCATTTCTTTAATGTTATGCAAATCAATAGGTTTTGTTTCATTTTGTAATAGATTTTGCACTTGCTCTATATCTCTGCTTGCTGTTTCTAATGCAGGATTAATATCTCCTCCTTTAGCATAAGATTTTATATTGGTATTGAGAGCATTTTTTAACCCATTTATATCAATAGCTTCTTCTTGTCCGAGTTTTTCAAGTACTTCACTTATATCAGCCCCTGCTTTATTTTTAAGATTTTCTAACCCTTGTACAGCCCTTTTCCCCTGTTTGTTAAATTCTTCTGCAAAGGCTTCTTTTGTTGGCAGCATTTTTTTTGCTTCTCTTATTTTTCTCCCTACTCCCTGATATGCTGTATCAGGGTTCCATTGACCTTGAAACAAACTATTTCCGGCTTTTTCTGCTTCAATAGCTCTTGTTAAGTATTTTTCAGGTACAGATGTCAAAGCGCTTACAACCTTAGGACTTGTCACTGCTTTTATAGTTCTGCCTACAATAGGAAAACCAGCACCCAGAGTAGCTCCAACTCCTGCACCTGTTCCGGTTCCTGATAAATTGCCGTTATTTTTAAGGCTCTCTAAACCACCGATTAATCCACCTTGGTATAATCCTGTTAATGCAGAGTTGCCGACTTTCGATAAAGTGCCAGCGCCTTTAAAAGCTCTTGCGAAAGGCAACGCAGAATAGACAGCCATATCAGTTGTAAAATCCTGTATTTTTGCTAATGGGTCATTTTTTCTAGAGTCTAAGTAACGTCCCTTATTTCTGTTAAACGCTTCTTTTACACTGGTTTTATCACGTAATGCAATTATAGGTGCAACTGCCGCAGCACCAAGAGTATCACCGAGCTGGTTAACAATTCCGCTTGGTGTTAAGTCAACAGTTTTACTGACACCGCCTTCAAGCTTGTATGTTGGATCTTGCTCATCCTCAAAAGTAACATCATAAGTATTCGGGTACTTATCAACCATTCTTTGAGCAAGCTCCCTGTTGTCCATATCTTTATACTGTGGATATTTATCTTTTATTTTTGTTGCAAATTCGTTATAATCCATTTTAAACCTCTTATAAAATTCCTAGGGGATCGTTATCCACTGTTGGTGTAGAATTTCCTGTATAGCCTTGGTATCTTGCCTTTTGAATATTTAATAAATTATATATCCCCTCCATTTTTGCCTTCTTCTGTTCGGTCGTATCTGCTAATGTTGGTAAGGCCATTTCAATACGCTTAATGTCTTGATCTGATAAAACACCTTTTTCACCGCCTAAATCGCGAGCAATTTTGTTAAATAAAAGAGTTCTTTGTGAGTTAAAATTAGCCTCCTCTTTAGTTAACGTATTTAATTTGTTACTTACTCCACCAGCGACTCGGTATCTATAAGGATTATTCACTTTATCAAACGATTTTACAAAATCATTTAACTGTTGTTCTACAGCTTGTATGTCACCTATTTTTTGTAAAACTTGCTTATTTTCATTTGTTTTATTTTGCTGTTGTTCTTTTTGCATACTTAATTTTTCACGCTGCAAGCCTAAATTTGCAGATTTATAATAATTATCTTGAGCATCTTTTTCTTCTTGCCTTTTTAACATATCTTGTCTGTAACGTTCAGTGGCTTCAATTTGTCTTTGCTGATTATTCAACATCATATTTCTATAAGCCGCATTATCCTGTAACTGCTGACCATATAGTATATTTCTATAAATTTCAGGGGTAATATTACCTTTAATATCATCTGTGTTAATCCCTTGAGCTTTAAGCTGGTCTCTGTATAACCTGTCTGCTGTTTTTGCCCGTTGTCTCCCCACTGTAGCAATAGCAAGCTCTTCTAACGGTTCACCATAGCCGGTTGCTGCACTTAAACCAGCCGCTAAAATTCCTCTCCCCAAGGAACTATCTACGAATCGTCCTAGAGTTCCAAATCCTTCGCCTAAACGAGTTCCCCAACCTCTATTTTGTCCTAAATTATTAATACTAAACGGTTGATAATAGTTTTCTCTATATCCATTAGCAATGTTATTAAGAAAACCTCCTTGTCGTGGAGTTTTGCTCAAAGAAGCATTAAACTCATTATCCCCAATTTGCTCAATATTGCTTGCTGCTCCAACGGGTGTGCCTAAAATTTTATTGCCAATGTTATTTACAAGATTTTTTACAAAACTACTTCTGACTTCGGGTTCAATGTCTGTTTCATACATTTTTCCATTTTCATCTATTTGTAACCCTTTTATTTCTGGCTGAGGTGCATTTGCCAAAGTGCCATTAGGCATTAAACCGGCATTATTTGCCCCTTCGACCCTTTGCAAAGGTACAAATTGATAATCATTACCTGATAATACATTTTTCCTTAACTTATTCATAAAATCAAAATTAGGCATTAGTAATATCTCCTTGAAATTGGTTGAACTTGAAAACTTACATTACTAGGAGAAATATAAGTTTGTCTTTGTTGATTGTTTCCACTTGCAGAGTTTAAGCTGTTAGATATCAGTCTTTTTTGAAAATCTGACATATTATTATATTTATCCTGTAATTTTCCTATGCCTGATTTCATATTGTTATATACTCCCTTTGTTCCGGTAAGAGCATTTTGAAAAGTGCTACCTCCTGTGTTTATTACATTATTTGCAGTTGTGCCGACAGCCCCAAGACCATTTACAGCCCCAGCGCCTGCTCCGGTAACCGCCCCATTTATTGCAGACCCTGTAGCTCCTAAGCCGCTTGCGGCGCCTGTTCCGGCACCTGTTAATGCTCCATTTATAGCCGCGCCCGTAGCTCCTAATCCGCTTGCACCTGCTCCAGCAAGTCCGGCACCTGCTGCACCTGCTGCACCTGCTGTTCCGGCCGCAGTTGCCCCTAATCCAGCGCCTGCTCCGGCTGCTGCTGTTCCTGCACCAGCTCCTAATGAACCTAACACACTAAATAAAGGTGCTAAAAAGAATGCCATTTATTTCCTCCTTATGATTTTTTAACGTTTAAAGATGGTTGTCCAATATTCCCTAAACCGCTTAACAAAGAGCCCCAAAATCCCGGTGTTTTCATTTGTGCAGCAGATAAAGCATAGTTAGAATTAGCTTGATTTAATGCATTACTCAACCCTGTAACACCGCTTGCGATATCATACATCGTTGTATAATTGCCAAGGGCATTAGATAGTGCTTGATATTGTCTTTGTGTTTCAGCATCTAATGCATCTTGGTAAGCATTAGCATAATTTTGCTGGCCAACACTATAAATATCTTGCGCTGTAGACCCCCTTAAAAGTCCTTTTGATAGTGCCGGATTTAATAAATTATTTTGAAAATCTTGATTAGTAGTCCTATTTAAATCATTTATCCTTGCTTCACTTAAACTCGGGTTCACTAATGCATTTTGAGCATTAGATATTAAATCCTGTGAATTATTTACAAACTGTGTTTGAAATGCTGTCGGGTTCCATGTGCTACCTGTTTTACTAGTAGTTGTAGAGCCAAACTGCCCCATATTTGTTGTAGTGGTCGGTTGTTCTGGTGCCTTACTTTTACTTCCGCCCATTTTTTGCCCTCCTTATATATAATTCATCATCTATTTTCTCAAAACCTGCTCCAGTCAATGCGTAACGCGCCGTAAGCTTCGTAGTCCTTGAATATATGTCAAGTGATGGATTAAGCTTTAATATATACTCAATTGCTTCAAGGATTTGCGAGTACGACCTGCGCCGGGCAAAACCGCTTAACATAACCTTGCCATCCTCATTTTCTAGGTAAATACAGCCTACAAGGTGCCCATCATCATAAAAGCAGCGATAAGTAGGTAGCGCAAGAATTGCATCAGGTGCAGGTAACCTCTCATTGTCCCTGTTGTAATATAAGTTATAAAATTCTGATTTATCTCTGCATTTATCAACTATCATCACTTCAATCCCAATGTATCTTTTTCAACGCTGTCAATCCTCAACTCTACCTGCGAAATCGCAAAGTCATCTCCTTCTTTTTCGGTTTCTAGAATAAACTTCAAGTAATAAAATGCATTTGGCGCTTTAGCTTTCTTTGTGCCTTTGATATAGCTAAAATCAGCAGGAAATATAGCAACATCCCATAAGTAAACTCCCTCTTCCGGCGAATCATCATCAGCCCAAATAAAATCCGCACCTTGATCTAAATCAATCCTTTTATGCTTTTTCTTTTTGATGTTATCAAAAGTAATCTTAAAGTTATTGTTAAAATTCTTTCCATAAGTTAAAAGCGGATTTTCATCTAATTCTTTTAAATAGTTGCAATTACCAAAATCCATATACGGAGTTTCATAAACAGCCGGAATATAAACCCCGTCAAATATACAGTTTTCAGAGTTTTTAGCCCGCTCCTTAAACAAATTACCGTTATCATCACAAGAATAAATCTCATAATCATAAACGCAATAGGAATTAACCGGATTTTGCTTTCTTTGATAAAATTCACCTTGAAAATAGTTATAAATAAGTGTTACATCATCTATTTTTAGCCAAATTTCTGATTTATTATCCCCGATAAATGACATCAAGCTGACTTTTTGAGGTCTATGGAAAAATGTTTGTATGTTATTCCCGACAGGTTCGCCTAAAACCTTCTGCCCAATATCGCTTTGTAAGTAATAATAAATATTCTTTTGATTATCATCGTAAAAAAATAAATATTTATCGTGAATACACCAACTCTCATAAGAAAAGCAACCGCCTAGACTAGCGCTCTGTACTTCTGCATCTTCATAATTTGACATATTGCCTAAAAACATACGGCTATCATCTTTAGTAAATACCATTAAACCGTTGATATAAGGCACTACCGCCGTAATTTGCTTACCTACAATTTGGTACCACGGTTTAGTTAAATCATCAGCTGGCTTTACATAATCCCAGTCAAAAATGTCACCTTTGCGGCTTGCACTCACAACGCCGTTATTACCGCCAATTACAAGTGAACCTGCTTGCTCTGCAATAGTTAATCCCTCTATCACTTCACTATCATATAATGGATTTATAGTCTCAGTTACAGGAGTTTTGGCAAAACATATACTTTCAAAATTTTTGCCGTTGGTAAACACAAACACATCATATGCAGTATCATTCATTGTAATGCCGTTTGCTTGCCCTGTAACTTCTAACCCGTTAAGAATAAGTGTAAAACCGGTATCATCATACTTGTATAGCGCCCCTTGCTCTTCATTTTCCGCATATGCAATAAAATATTTTGTTCCATCTTGTTCAGTTTCAAAATCTTTAATAATCCTGTATCCGCCTTCAAGTTGAGCAATTTTAGTATTGCCTAAAGTCGTTTTTAAATAATACCCGCTGCCATCTTCAATAGGCTGTGCTTCTACATTAATTGCAGTTGTAGCAGAAATTTGACCGTTCAAACCATTTAAGCCGTCAATCTGTCTTATACCTTTGAATTGATTTATTATATAGCTTGCTGCATCTGTAAAAGCTTGTGTCATTATTGCACCTCATAAGGCGTATAATAAGGATTATTGCTATACATCCTGTTTACTGCGTTTACCATAAAATCAGGTGTGTTTGGAGTTAAAAATTTAGCAAAATAAGTTGGATGACCTATTTTTTTAAATTGGCCTGTTAGATGTGAATTTTTATCTGGTGTTAGCTGCCCTGCTTTCCAAGCCCCCCTGTAATTATAATAATGTTCTACATCATCAGGATTGAGACTATTCCCTGTAGCGTTTGCATATCCGGCATAATCCGCCTGGAATTGCTTTTCTTGCTCAGGAGTTAATCTTGTATTTAATAAATTTGATAAAAATTTACTTGTCATTTTTTATAAACTCATATATGCTTCATCTTTATATCCGTTTGCCAGCTTTAAAAAAGCCATTCTTAATTGTTCAGCCTTGTTAATTATTGGTTGATATCTAGGTTTAGATAAATTTTTGATATAGTTAGCCAATGTTTCATACTTCAACCAATCAATAAATGGAGCCTGTAACCTATCTGGCATTCTTAGAGTGTAAGTTGGTTGCGGCTCATACTGCGGAACTAAATCGGAATCAAGAAAATATCTCATATCCTTGAATTTAACTGTTACATTATAAACAGCGTCAGGAGTCGGGTATAAAATAATATTTTCTTCATTATCAAGCCAAAACTTAGATGGTCTGCCTGTTTGACTTCTTAATAAGTTACCGTTAGCGTCATACCTTAAAGCTGTTGTGTTTCCCTCGACCAGCACTCCGTTTTTAATAATCTGCCCGTTTACTCCTTGATAACTTGCTCTGTTACTTCTTGTCTTAATAGTGCTGTTTGAGATATTAAAGTCAAAATTATTGTCATTAAGTAATCTCATAGCTTCTGTATAGCAAGAAGAGGCAACATTTAAGTATTCTTCTTCTGATTGGTTTTCAAGCTGCATATCGTCAGGATCAATAGTTGACCTGAAAATATACGCAATATCCTCTTGTATTTCTTGAAAAGTCTTAGCCATTATCTTGCCTTTCTTCTAGGTCTTTTGGGTGCTTCTTTAATAATTTCAACATCTTTGTACTTTTCTTCTAAATTCACTTCTTTAACTTCGCCTAATAGCCTCTGCTCATCTGTCGGTATTTCAGCTTTATCAATCATTTTTAAAGCTTCTTTAGTAGCTTTTATGATTTCAAAAGTAAGAGGGTTGCATCTTATAAGCTCAGCCGCAGCCAAATCCTCTAAATCAAATTCTAAGCCTGTTTCTTTATTTCTAACTTTTACCATTTCTACTCCTTTATCTCCTTATCAAGCCCCTAATCAAAGGGGCTTTTTAAGAAGAATAGTAATTATGCTACTGCTTCAAGTCCTGCGTGTTTACCTACCGCATAAATAGTTCCGGCAACAGTTGTAAAATCAACATCAATATTGCCATCAGCTTTTTGAAAACGTGAAGGGTTTTCAATTTGAATAGCTGTTAACCCTGTACCGCAAGGAACAGCCAAATCACCTAAGACGGCGTTGTGATAAACCCCGGCTTTGAATGTTACTGTTCCTGCAGTAGTCGCATTTACAATTACAACCAAGGAATTATCTTTTACCCCTGTAGCACCAACGATTGTTGCGTTGTTTGCAGTACTGATTGTTGTAGGTGTTACAGCTTTATAAGCTGCACTTTTTGAAGCTTCGAGAACAGGCTCTACTACTGTAATATTATCTCTTGCCATTTTTATAATCTCCTTTATTTACTATGAATAATTACTGATTGTGCAAGTAACCATTGCAGTTGCTAAACGTTTTGCGTTAGGTACTGTGCCGCCAAATACAAAACCTCCTTTATATGCCTTGTTAAGACTTTCATCTCTCATATAAGGGATAAGCTGCAGTGATTTCTGAATTGGTGCTGCAAAAGTTTTACCTTCAACTGCAAATAGAGGGTAATAAGTAATTGTACTTCCTGACTCTGTTGAGCCGACATTATTGGACTCAAAAATTTTAAATCCGGCTTTTTTAGAAATTTCGCCAATTGCTTTGTCTTTCACTTGAGATTCAGTGTATTGTACAAACGGCATACCGAGCATAATAGCAATCATTTCAGGCGGTAAAAATGCTAACATCCTATCGGACTCCCAAGCGTTTAATCTGCTCATTTTTGCCTTAACATTTGCAAGAATTTTAAAGCAGTTTTCTGCACTTGCAGAAGTCAAGGCAATAGCAGCACCGCTGTTTGTTTCTTTTGTACCTGCCAGAGGATATAGAGAACCTAAATAAGAGTCAACTTTATTTTTTGCCTGATACATTGCATTATCAGAATATTCTGCTACCAATTTTGCGGCTTTATCAGAGTTTCCGGCTTCTTCAATCTGCAGCGCCTTGCTTGCTTCAAGCTCAAAGTTTACTTGATACCCTTGGTCAACAGGAACTTTGACAAGTGAAGATTTGATTTTTTCAGGTTCGTTCAAATCGCCGCCATCCCATTTTTGAAATGAAGTCTCAGCAGGCATAATAATATTTACTTCATCCCCTATTTTTAAACCGCTTTTCATTTCAGCCTTTGCGGCTTTACCTATAACAAGTTCATTTTTAAGATTTTTTTCAAAATTTGTAGCTGTGCTTGTTATAATCATTTGGTCAAGATTATAAGTCTGTGCCATATTAAGTTACTCCTTTTATTTACTGTAATACTTATCCCAGTATTCCTTAGTGTTTATGTCTGCCGGGCTGCCGCTTCCAATAGCAACACCCTCACCCAGAGGAATATCTGATTTTTGTTTATTCATTTCAGCAGTTTTTTGAGCTTCCAAATTAGCTCGAAACTTTCGTACGCCGTTTGTTTCAATAGCCTTTATAACATTAGTTAATGCAGTTGTATCAATGCTCCCAAAGCTATCAAACATCTGCTTAACTACATTAAATACATCTTGAGAGTAATTTTCGCTGTCAGGATTAACAAGTTCCCACACTTCCGTATTTTGCTTAAGTTCAGCCTCAAGATTAGCCCCTGCCGTCATTCTTTGTTGATACACTGCTTGATTAATATATTCACCCTTTTGAGCTTTCATAATAGCTTTTTGTTCTGCAATCTGTTCAACAAGCTGAGGGTTAAAATACTGTTTGACCTCGTTCATACAGGAGTTATAAGCGCTTATATTTCCGTTAGCATAATGAATATTAGCTTCATTTAGCTTATTTATAGCGCTGTTTCTATCTTCCGTATCCTCAATCTGCATTGCATAAGCTTGATAAGTGCTGAATTCGCGATTGTTTAGCTCATGATTAAAACGCTGTTCAAACAGCGGATTAATCTGTCCTTGTTCGTCGACAATTTGCGCTTGTTGCGGAATTTGCTTTTCAAGTTCTGCTATTCTCTGTTGTCCTTTTGTATACTCTGCTTGCAAATCTTTGTAACGTTGTTCATAATTAACAGTTTCTTTTGGCTGCTCAACTTTCTCATCAGTTCCCTTTCCGTCGGTTGCAGTCTCTTCTGTTGTAGTTTCTTTAGGTGTCGTATTTTCTACGGTCTCATTTGTTTCAACAACATCTTGAGGTGTTGCTCCCTCTGTAGTTGAGAGTGTTGATGTTTCTGCTGTTTCTGTCATAAATTTTCCTTTCGTAATAAAAAAGCACCTGAGGGATTTGCCTTAGGTGCTACACGAGAGAGAAAGGTGAAACAAAAAAGCAAGCGCCGAAGGTTAACCCTCAAGACGCTTGCTGCTATTAATCTTTTATAATACGCTTGCTGCTCTTTTTCTTATTATTTTGTATTTAAGTATACCCCTTTTTTGTTCTTAGTCAAATTTAAGATATACTGCTTTTCATTACCATTATATACTAACTTTAAAATAATTGGTAGTGTTTTTACATCAATTTTAACATTTTGTATTTCTAATTGTTGCATCTTCTTGCCTTTTCTACTTCTTCAGGAATATCCCTTATAATCCTTAAACAAAGCATATAACCGTCAAGTAAGCTATTAGCAGGCTTATTTATATAAGTTTCTGCTTCTTTTTCGAGATATTGTATCAGAGAATATTTATAATCTTCACTCATTTGATAATTTCTGACTTTTAAAAGTCTGTCTATTAGTTGCATTCTTTACCCTTTCTACCGACATTAAACAATACCTAATTCTTGGCTTCCCTCATTTAATCCACTCTGCACAGGATTATCCATAACTTGACCTTGCATTTGTGGATTTCTAACTGCATTTACACTCTGACCTTGATTTATCCCCTGTACGCCCTGTTGCGCCTGCTGCAATAGCATCATCATAATTTGCTGCTGTTCTTCCGGCTGCAATCTCTGAAACTCTGCCATAACTCCCTCTATTGTTGTAGCAGTTTTAAGAAATTTTTCAGGGTTATCATATTCGATTGATGCCATACCCGTTTTAAAACATTCCTCATAATCAAACTTTTGAGCCATTTCGGGAACATTGGACAGTTTTTCAATAAGCTGAATTGCCTGCTCTAATTTAGCGTGTCTGTTCATCAAAGCATTTCTATCTTCATAGCGGTACTCATATTGTCCTTGACGGATTATATCAGTAATAGCTATCATTTCTTCTACATTCTTATTTTTTACTTTAAACACTTCAACACCAGATTTAAACAGGGCTAAAATCTGCGCAACCGCTTCAATATTTTTAATAGTAAATTTATAAATACTATCAAGCGTTTGCTGTGTTCTAATATCCTGCCCCTGCTTTGCAAGCTGTAAATCTGTTGCCTTCACACTGCCAGAAGTAGTATTGCCCATTGCATTAGCGTTTACTGCTCCGTTATCAGAGATTTCATTTGTGATAAATGTAATATTGTCAACATCACCTTTTGTATCAAAAGTAAATGGTTTGAGCATACTCACTTTTTCCGGACTCAAATCATCTAATTCGATTATCGCTCCGGGTTTCCACAAGTAAGATGTCTCACCTGGTTTAATCAATTCCTTTTTCATTTCACTGGTCATCATAGTAGGCGGGTTGCCGTTTAAAAAGTCTTTTTGCTGTTTCAGGTTGATATAAGCTTGTCTCATAACACAAGAATCGTAGATTGTTTTCATTCTTGCAATACCACGCTTAGTTACTGGATCCTGTTCGTCCATTTGGATAATAAAAGGACAAATATAAATCGGGTTAGGCTCAAATCGGATTAAAAACTTTTCAGCGAATACTTCGGCTATATAGTTTTTGTACTCTTGACCGTCTATTTTAAAATCCCCGTGTACAAAATATGTAGCGTATGCATTACCAACTTTAACCTCTTGTATTTTTCGGTCGTCCTCCTGCGGTTCTGTTGTGTCAGATGTAGTATCTTCCATATTCTTTAATTCTTGAATATTTTCAGCAGTTAAGTTATAGAGATTTACCTGTTTTCCTTCCTTATTTGTATACTTTTGGTTCATTATATTTTCAATCGTTTCAAAACGCTTGTGAATTTTAATAATACTTTTAAATACATCGTCATCATCTTTAACATATTTTACAGTATCAAATACAAAGGCTATCGGATTAATAGCTTGAATATTTGCATTATCATAATCAACCTTGTTTTCTTTGTTCCCAAAGACTTTTTGTACAAGTGTTCTTTGTTTCCAACCGACTTGAGATATTTTTTCCCCCCAGAATAAATCGCCATACCTAAAACACTTCTCAAGCTGTATATCTGCCTTCATTCTATATAGAGCTTGTTCAAGCGCTTTCTTTTGCAATTCTGCTTTCTTTTCACCTTCTTCAATAAGCCGTTTTTGAGAGTTATCATTATATAATTGCTCTAAAAATTTATTTACTTCTTGTTCATATTCAATGGTTGTTAGATAATCGCTTTTTTTAGGCGGGATTAAACCGGTTTCTGTGCTCCTCACATCAAACATCTGTCCCATATTAGTCCAAGATTGATTACCAATTTGCGCTGTAGTAACCTCAACAATAGTAGCAAATTTATTATCTTTGTACCCGTCAATTTCTTCTTGCCTTGTGTTATAAATCTTCATTGGCTTCTGGTTCATTGAAGCCCATTTTTGCAGGTTCATAGCAAGGTCAATTTGACTTTGCCGGTTATCTTGTAATTTTTTCCATTGACTAACGACAAAATCTACCACTTTTTGAGGATCTTTTGGTTTCTTAACTTTTTCTATTGTATTAGCTTGTATGTTGTCCATTTATAAACTCCTTTAAAACATTTTTGAATTTATTTAGCCAGTAAAATAATTGACTATTTTTTATATCTTCTTCTTGTTTTGAGTATACCGCTCTATATCTATAAATTCTTGTCGGCACAGTAAAAGATATAACATCATTTTCTATCATATCAGCTTGTATATTGCTCACTTATTACTCCTTTATGAGTTATTGTATATTTTTTCTAATTGTTCAATTCTGCTCATGTCTTTTATATCTTCAATTCGCCACCACTCTTCTATAAAGCTATAGCGATTTCGTTCGCACCTCCTACAATGTGAGCAATATCTAAATTGCGGTGCAGAATAATAAGGACTAAAAACGTGTATCCAACTGTGATATCCTAAAAAGCAGAGTAATTTTCTAAACATTTACCTATTACCTCCTAAATCCTTATTTATTGGGAAGTAATATTCAACAATATAACTTCCTGCATCAAAAGGATGCTCTAAAAACTTTAACTTGTTGTCATTCTTAATCTGCGTATGGCTTGGTACATCAATAATACTTGTGCCTGTTTTGTACTTCAAATTATGTATATTATATAAAAATCTCTCACATTTAGGGTCAACAATAATTCTGCGGTTACCTTTAGCATCACAGACCATTCTATTAAACGCAGCCACCCTATTATGAATAGGGGGATTAAATCCTCTTATCTCAATCTTTGGGGCTTTTCCAAAGTGCTTGCGTAGTGTTTCGCGCATAATAACATAATCAGACATCTCACTTTGCGTTTTCCGATAATCCCCCGACGCATCACCATTTATAATAATACCGCCTTTATGGTTTCCGTAACGTCTTATGAACTCTTCCGTAGTTTGCTTAGTGTGTGTATTTTCAATAACTATTTCATCAAAATAAAATACTTTATTAGATACTACATAGCAAAGCAGCCAACACATCGGATCAACGTTAAAATCTGTTGAAATATGCAACGGCAAATCCGGTAAATATGTAACAGGTTTTATATTATCAGAGGTAAAATTTTTAACAACAAGACCGCTTGTATAATCCCCGAATTCTCCTAAAACATTCATTCTGTAATATTCAGGGTCATACGCTTCTTTTAAACTTTCTACATAATGTTTTGATAAATATGTATTCTGGGTAGTAGGAGCGAGAATAAGCCTGTAATTTGGCTTTTTCTTTTCTACAAAATGGGTATAAATCCACCCTTTTGAAGCCTCGGGGTTAGTATGTCCGAATAGACGGTATTTGAAACCCTTCCACTCTGGTTTTATTCTCTGTCTTAGCCTTGATAATAACATTAAAAATGTGCTTTCAGCACAATCTGACATTTCTTCTATTTCTACAAAGCCTAGGTTTAAAGATTTTAATTTATGAGGCTCCTGAAAATGCCTGAATAATATTTGTGAACCATTTTGAAATATAATCTTAGCTTCTGTAGCCTTAAAATCATAATCTCGGCCTTGAATAAATCCCATATTATCAAGATGCTCAAAGTAGGTCACAAGCGTGGTATCTCGGACAAGAGGGAATGTATCAGCCCCTACAAGCCCTGTAATACCCGGATATTTCATTGCAAGCAGAATACCTAATAAAGCACCGGAGAAAGTTTTACCGCTGCCGTATCCACCTTGGTACAGTGCAACATCTAACGTGTAATCGTGCGGAATATTCAAGAACTCTGTTTGTGCAGGGAGTAAATTGTATTCCATTAGATATTCACTCCATTAACTCTAATATTAGGCGGAATATAATTTGTCTCTGTTTCTACCTTATCTTTCATATCAGCAATATTTTTCGCTACAAAGATAGTATAAGTCGGATTATAAAAACCGCGCATAGCGAGGTCATTCAACATATCTCTTTGTAAATCCTTACACTTTTTATATGTGTCGGAAAACTCTTCAAATTGTTTAGTCCACTCATTAAGTGTATCTCTGTGAACGCCAATATTAACGGCGAATTTTTCAAATGTCGGGAGTACATTTGGTTTTTCGATTTTTACAATATGTTCTTTCCCTTCTTTATCATATTTTGTAAGTTCTTCAAAAACAGTGTGAGGTATATCAAAAAACTCAAGCATTTTGTCGCAAAAGCTTTCTTCATATTTTGTTGGTCTACCGTTATTTTTTTTAGGCAGGTTTTTAGCCATAAAGCCTCCTGTCTAATTATAGCATCTAATATATCGAAACGAGATTACTAATCGATATAATTTACAAAATTTCATGAAGATTTGTAAAATTCTATTTAATAAACATTTTATAAAATTTTATCGTGTTCTATTTGTGTTCTATTTTAGTTGATATTTAGTGTAAAACTTGTAAAACACGAAAGTAATAAAACTTTATAAAATGCTTGATTTTACTACATATTTGGGTAAAGTTGTAAAAGTTGTAAAAAGTCCCGAGTGTAGTGTTTATCTTCATCACCCATTGGCTACCTGTTGGATTTTCTACAATATAATTCTATCATAAACTCTGTTTTTGGTGTACAATTAAGTTATGAATACTTATATTATCTACGCAATCATATTTCTTTCAGGAGTTTTAACCGGTATATTATTAATGGGAATAAAACTTCGTGTCAAGAATACTAAATTAAATTCTTATAAAAGAGAGCTTGAAAAAGAAGCTATCAGCAGTAGTGAAAATTCTTCCAGAGTAAAAGTGCTTGAGTCAAAAATTGAAGTTCTTGAAAAAGCTCTTGAAAATGCTTTAAAGAATAAAAAATAGTTGTTTAGTATTATTGACCACATAATATTTATGGTTTAAAATGAGTCTGTAGAAATCGGAGGTGTGTGTGATGAAAGTAGCTTCTGTATCAAGTGTTTATTATCGCCCTCAGTGCCGTAAGGGTGCGTTAAAACAGCATTCGGATGAAAATTCCGGTGTCGTCCAAAAAGATGTAAGTTTCAAAGGAAATTTTGGCAAAATAGTTGGGGGGACATTAGGAACAGGTGCTGTTGTTGCGGCTTCCTTCTTTGCGGCACCCGCAATAATCTGTCTGGCAGGTGCAGGGCTGGTGGCAGGTATGGTTGCCGGTGATGTGGCCGAGGACAAAATAAATAAAGAGGGCGAGTACAAAAAAGATAAGGATGAGAAAAAGTAGGTTTAATTTGTTGTAGGTTCTATTAATTCCGTTAATTTGCAAGGAGGGGCAAAGAGGCCGTTAAGAAAGGTTAATAACATTGATAATAATGTTTCTTTCCAGGGCAAAAAAGGTGCAATTTTGGGAGCTGCTGCCGGAATAGCTGTAGTGGCCGCAACTGGAGGTCTTGCAGCACCTCTTGCCGCACTTGGAGCTGGGTACTTAGGAATTGGTGCTGCTGGTATAGCGGGAGCTGCCGGAACTGTTGCAGCTAGTAGTGCTATTGGAAGTAAAGTTGAGGATAAAAATAAAGGTTAGTTAAGAGGTCTTTTATATGATTCAACCAATAACATTAGGAGGTTTTAAAAGCGAAAGTTTTAGTTTTAGAAATTCCAGCAGTGCAGCAGCTATTCCGGCCGAGATTGATAAAAATGCCAATTTATTAAATTCTGTAAAAAAAGATGATAAGTTGCAAGGCAGGAATGATATGCTAATTTTGGGTTCTATAACTGCCTTATCTCTAAGCACAATTTTTCTTTTCCCTAAAATTGTTAAGAAAGTGAGAAATAAAAGTTCTGGGGATATTGTTATAAAGGGCTTTGAGTCTCTTAAGAATAATGACAAAATTCCAACTCTTTCAAATTGTAAAAGTATTAATAAAGATTTAAAAGGCTTTCTGGAAAACCAGGTCTATTTATCAAACGCTACTCCGGATGATTTGAAACATACAGGCATGCCTACGATAAAAAATAGACTTATTTTATATGGACCTCCAGGTGCTGGTAAATCTTTTTTTGCAAAAATATATGCCAAAACTATTAATGCACAATATAAGGAAATTCAGTATGCGGATATTAATTCTCGCTGGTGTGGTGAGGGAATAGAAAATTTAGTAAGTGTATTTGATGATATTATAAAATCGGCAAGAAAATCTCCGGAGAAAAAGTTTGTAGTAACTTTTAATGAAATTGATACATTTGTACAGCCTGTAAATTCGATTTCCGGAAAAAATAGAACAGGAGGAAGTACTTATTGGTTAACTAAATTAGAAGAACGTTCTACTTTTTTGAATTATCTTAATCAGTTAAATGAGAAAGCTCCAAATGTTACTATTATTGGAACAACAAATCTTTCCCCGCGCAATAACGGGTTAGACGGAGCTGCAATGAGCCGTTTTAAGAACATTATGGAAGTTTCATATCCAGATAAAGAATGCTTGTCAGAAGCATTGAAGGCAAATTTGTTGGATATGCCGCATGGAAAAATTTTTATAGATAAAAATGTTGATAATATAACGAATTTTGTACAACAATTAGAAGCGAGAAAATGTTCATACAGAGATTTAAATAATATAATAGAGTCGTCCAAAAATTATTACCTTCGAGACTATTTAAAAGATAAAAATTCTTGTTATAAATATGAGTATTTAGAAAAAGCGTTAAAAGATGTAAACTTAACTGATGGAGAAATATCAGGTGCTCTCTGATTTCTTGCATACATCTCGACTTTATTGTAAAATAATCTTAACAATGCAAGGAGAGATTTATGACAGATTTTAAGAAAATATTGAGCTATGTACCTACAGTTATTGAGTCATCTTCAAGGGGTGAAAAATCTTTTGATATCTTTTCACGCCTGTTGAGAGAAAGAATTATATTTCTTGGAACTGAGATTGATGATGATGTAGCTAATTCTGTAGTAGCCCAGCTTCTTCTTTTGGATAGCGAAAATCCTGAAAAAGACATTATGCTTTATATAAACTCTCCAGGCGGCGTTATAACAGCAGGTATGGCAATCTATGATACAATGAATTTGATTAAAGCTGATGTTCAGACAATCTGTCTTGGAGAAGCTGCTTCAATGGGAGCTTTTTTGCTATCAGCAGGTGCTAAAGGCAAGAGAATGGCTTTACCTAGTGCAAGAATTATGATTCACCAGCCTTTAGGCGGTGCTAAAGGTCAAGCTACTGATATTGAATTGGAAGCAAAAGAAATTTTGAGAATGAAAGATATGTTAATAGGAATTATGGCAGAAAATTCCGGTCAGCCGTTTGAAAAAGTTAAGGATGATTGTGAAAGAGATCATTATCTTTCAGCAGCAGAAGCTTGTGAATACGGGCTTATAGATAAAGTTGTTACTTCAGCAGCAGTATAAGTTTGCTAGGATGCTAAGGCGTGATTTTTGTTTAACAAAAATCACGCCTATTTCTTGCTTTTTATTTTCGTTCATAATAGAATATTGCTAATGTGTAACCGGGTCGGAATTAAAAACCTTACCGGAGTAATATAAATTAAGGAGAAAGATTATGACATCAAAAAAATTTTTGTTTACTTCTGAATCAGTAACAGAAGGTCACCCCGACAAAGTATGCGATCAGATTTCTGATGCAATTTTGGATGAATTTTTAACAAAGGATCCTCAATCAAGAGTAGCGGCTGAAACAACTGCTACAACTGGTATGGTTCTTGTTTGCGGAGAAATAACTTCAAATTGTTATGTAGATATTCCACAAGTAGTTAGAAATACAGTAAGAAATATTGGTTATGTTGGTTCTGCTGGTGGCGGTTTTGACTGTGACACCTGCGCAGTTTTAACCAGTATTGATGAACAGTCTGTAGATATTGCAGGCGGTGTAAATAAAGCTTTAGAAACAAGAAGCGAAAATGCTGATACTTCAGCTAGTGAAACTTCAAATATTGGTGCCGGCGATCAGGGGATTATGTTTGGTTATGCTTGTAACGAAACTCCTGAACTTATGCCTTTGCCTATAAGTTTAGCTCACAAACTTTCATACAGACTAGCTCAAGTTAGAAAAGAGGGTATCTTAAACTACCTTAGACCGGATGGAAAATCTCAGGTTACTGTTGAATATGTTAATGGGAAACCTTCAAGAATTCATACAGTTCTGCTTTCTACACAGCATGCTGCAGAAATCAACGGGGTTAGCGACAATTCAAAAGTCCAGGAAATTATTAATAATGATTTGAAAAAATGTGTAATTGATTATGTTTTTGAAACTGAAGCAATTAAACCTGATGCAGAAACTAAAATTCTGATTAACCCGTCAGGAAGATTTGTTGTTGGAGGTCCTCAAGGTGATTCTGGTTTGACCGGAAGAAAAATCATAGTTGATACATATGGTGGTTATTCTCGTCATGGCGGCGGTGCTTTTTCAGGTAAAGATCCTACGAAAGTTGATAGATCAGCTGCTTATGCTTCAAGATATGTAGCTAAGAATATTGTAGCAGCAGGCCTTGCTGAAAAATGTGAAATTGAATTGGCATATGCAATTGGTGTTGCCGAACCTGTTTCAATTTTTGTTGATACTTTTGGCACTGGTAGAATTTCTGATGATGAAATTTCTGAACTAGTTCGCAAAAACTTTGACCTCCGTCCGGCTGCAATAATTGCAAACTTTGATTTAAGAAATCTTCCGGCAAAAAATGGCGGAAAATTCTATCAAAAACTGGCTGCATATGGTCATGTCGGAAGAACTGATATTAATGTTCCTTGGGAACAGCTTGATAAGGTAGAAGTTTTAAAAAAGGCTTTATCTAATTCTTGCGCACTTTGCTAAAAATTTCAAATTTTTTAATTAAAAAGAGATGTATTTTATATACATCTCTTTTTGTTACAATTTATAATAAAAGTGTTACAAAGTGATTAAAATGTGGCATAAATATTATATAATATATATAAAGAGTTCAAAGGAATATGTCATTGTATCGTACGAAAAATATACATCTGTTATATAAGATTTTATTGGGCTCAAACCCTTTTGTAGTGCGGACTTTAGCCCTTAAGGGGGGGGGGCGAAACAGCCTATAAATACTAGCATTGAGCTGGTAGACCTCTTTACATATACTTCTGGAGGTATTTTATGATAACCTTCGGAAGTGATGTTGCTGATTTGATTTTGCAGAGAACACTGGGCGAAAATACCTTAGGCTTGAATAACTCAA
>ERZ779645.291-NODE-291-length-30917-cov-2.830342_pt1 | contig 30917 bp, 27 predicted proteins | sample MGYA00511103_ERZ779645 | MGnify/ENA primary metagenome ERZ779645 (study PRJEB29588, sample SAMEA2158521) | human gut metagenome | biome: human gut; feature: human-associated habitat; material: faeces | place: Denmark | collected 2008/2010 ...
ACCCGCATTGATCACCGCCGTGAAGATTTTCGTATGGTCTTGATAACTGGAATTCCCCTGCAAGGTAGCTTTTACGGCGATCATCGTGTGATCGTCGCTTTTCATATTTTCCATTACATAATGAACGAATGGCGTATTGGATATCGAAGCGCCATCATTTACCAACAGATCCTCGAACGAGGTATCTTCCGAATTTCGCACGGCATCGGGAGCCTCTGTCTCTCCCCAATCCGCCTCACTGAAATAGTAAGACTTTGTCTTCATATTGTAGATACCTACCGCATCGATTCGCACCTCACGTCCAGCGAACGGCGTTCCGGCAAAACGAGTGGATATATTCACCAAATCAATACGTGCGGCTACACGGGTCAAAAGGATCGGGTCGGAGATGCCATCCACATTCTGATCGCCAAGATCCGTATATCCTAAATAGTTATCTTCCTCAGATAAAGCGGATTTTGTAACGATCACTTGACTACTCATCGTTAGGTTCGTTTGCGATTGCGAGGAGAGGTCTACCAAGCGAGTCTGGAACTCATCGTAGGTAGAAATGGTAGATAATAAATCTCTCGGCACGTTCGCCAAGACAATGATCCGTGCCCGGACAGCCTTCGTTGTCGGCACATCGGCTATTATGGCGGAATGTTCCGCCCCGGAAAGAGCCTCCCATTTATAACCGAGCAGTTCCGTGCCGGTCTCATTAAATACTACCACTGCCAAATTATTGATATAAGCCTCACCCTCCAACTCATTCACGTCATTGGGGTTATAGGCTTTCGTAGCCGGACCGGACGCCTTGACAGCGACGGACAGCTTAGCGCCTTCTAAGGAAAGAACCGGATCCTCATCTTTAGAACAACTCACACAAGCGAGAATCGCCAAACCGGATAAAAATATGTTCGCTAATAATTTCATGTTCGTATCGTATTTCTTAATTATATATGATGAGGTACCCTTTAATGCATCGGAATATCTTCTTCCACTACTCCCCAAGGACGAACGGTTGCCCGGACGGATAAGGTTCCGCCCTCACCCCATTCAAGGATCAGATGGGTATTCTCTCCCGCGCTCGTATAAATAGGATCACCGTTCTCGTCTACCTTGGCCGAGCCTAACGAGACTCCATTGGCGCTTATCGACACAGTCATATCCTGTCCCGGACAAGCGGTTTGCATAGTAGGGGTTATCCATTCAACCCCGGACTCGTTCCACGCACCTTCCGGATTATAATATACGCTATCGCCAATCTGCGTACCACGGTAATCAAAACCACTTAATGTATTATTCAAGTAGAAGTCGCAATCCACGGAACTTCTCAACCCCATCCTGCCGAGTTGCTCTTGCAACCCTCGGGTCTCGATCGTGACCGTACCCACTTTCGGACGAATCACGATCTCAGTCTCCTTCGCTACGCCTCCGGCTTTTGTCAACACTTGTTCGCTACCATAATAAAGGCTGTCCGGGGTAACTGCCAAACCATCTTGGCTTTTCAACATCACTTTCAAGTCCTCTATGGTCTGGGCCTCCGATACGGATTGCTTTTCACCCAAGGCATTCACGTTGCCCCATGCCACGATACGTAAACTACGATCGGCGGTATAGCCATCCAAAACAATCTCATTGCGAGAACGGATAAAGTTCTTATCCAAGCGACGTTTCTCCAAGTAATTCAGATTCTCGTCGAATATATACAGATCGGTAGATTCCATCCATCCGTATTCCGTTATATCGTCTCCCTTGATATTCTCGACCTTCAGTTTGAGCGTATAGCATTGATCCAAATCCTCCTTGATGCAGCTAGTCGCTATAATAGCGAACAAAGCCACAACCAAGAGAAGCAATTCCTTTGTAAACAGTATGTGTTTCATAATCCTAATTTTTTCTTATCAATTATTTTACCCTATATTGCTTTATTCTACTTCCTCATGGATAGTCTTCACGTTCCATGGCTCCACTTTCACGGATGCGCTCACATTGGTGGAGATCATCGGGTCATATGGGATCTCGGAACCGGGGCCGATGATGGTCAAGGTGATCGCGTATTTGTAGTTACGCTGGACATAAAAACCTTCTATCTCTTTCGAATCAATCGTCACTTTCTCGCCGACAGGAATCGCATAATAGCAATCTTCTTTTTTTACATAATTAGACTCATTATCTACCAGACCTTTCGGGAGATAAGTATAATCTCCTTTTACGATCAATAAGGTGTGGTTGGCGTAATCCCGGTTCGCGGAAGCTTTGTCCGCTTCAGCGATCTCTCCTAATTTATTTTCATAGACATAGAATTCATGATTCAAGGCTGTATTGTCTGTAGTATGAACCTTTGCTAATTCATCTCTTTTTGTCTGAGTTCCTTTTTTATAAGAACCCTCGTCGATATTCGGAGATTTTGAGAATTCTTTACCTACCATATAATTTAAATATCCAAAACCTGTGCTTGTAAAGTCAAATGTTTTCTCTATTCCCCCCCCAATTGGATGCGGAAGCTACGCAGGAAACACCCTTCGCGCTGGCGATAAAGACTTCTTTTAAAACAAAGTCTTTACTTATATAATTCGCATTATCGGGATTACTGTGCGTTACAGAAGCTAAAGCGATCGAAGCGACATCGCGGACTAATTTAACCGGGCCTGCTCCGTAAATTTCCTTACCGGCTTGACCTCCTACGGTTATATCGCCCAGCTTCGTGCTATAACCAATATAATTAGTCGTATTTGCGACCAAAGTTACTGTAAGCACCTCGCTGCTCATAGTCAAACCTTTTTCCAGAGTTTCCTCTTCCAGCTTAATCACCGTAGCAAGAAACGCGTCTTTCGTACCGGCATTGGCCAACGCTGCCTGAACATTTGCCGAAGCATTGGCCACGACAACAACTTCCGCCGCACCCGCATAGACCTCTTTCGGACCGATTTCTTGCGTGGTCACGTCTGTACTTGTAGAGGTCTTTATGTCCTCACCGCTCACCGTATATACCATACTCCAGCCCGTACCGAACACTCCGACCGTAAGCGTATTCACGTCTGCGTCCGTAGGAGTAGCCTCCTCTGCCGCCTTCGTCATCGCACCCTTCTCGCTCTTGATCGCCAAGGCCAGTTGCGCTTTCTCCAGTACCGGCGCTTCCGGAATCTCTATCGTGTTATCGTCCGAACAAGCGACCAGACCACATAACACCAACGATAAAAGAATATATCTCTTGAATCTCATAGTATAATATTTTTTATTTCCACATTTAATATGTGACAAAAATAGAAAGGATATATCGTGGCGCTGATAGGCAGAACTCTCTATAATAAGAGATAAATGTATCAATTTCATAAAAGTGATAGGTTTCCCTACCTTTTGCAACTTTCACCTATAGAAAAAGGCTCAATCCGTGTATTTTATGCTACCGGGGTGGTACTCGGATCATCCTAGTAACAAATATACATAATCACTTAAATTCAGCAAAATCATGGCAAGAAAAAAGAATGAGATGAAAGCGAAAGAGCCCGTAAAGCTCCGGTTCAAGAAACTGTCGAACGCGAACCTGTCCATATATCTGGACATCTATTACAAAGGGAAGAGGTATTATGAGTTCCTCAAGCTCTACCTCACCCCGGAACGTTTCCCTGAAGACCGTGATAAGAACCGGATCACTTTGCGCTTGGCCAATAGTATCAAGGCACAACGGATCATTGATCTTCAGAACGAGATTTATGGTGTCCGTATGATAAACGGGCTCGGGAAAAAAACACTTTTAGAATTCCTCTCGGAATTGTACACCGATAAATCCGCACATGGCGACAAAGCCTATTCCCTACGATTAAGAAGTCTGGCCAATCATCTTAGAGACTATATGCCGCAATGCCTGCTTAAGGACATAGATACCGGTTTCGTGAAAGGTTTCATCGCTCACTTGCGTAAACAACCCTACCTCAAAAGCGACTTCACGATTCACGGTTATTACCGGCTCCTGAATGTCACACTCAATAAGGCGGTCAAAAAAGGACTGATCCTCTCGAATCCTTGTGGTTCGCTGGATACAGACGAAAAACCTCACAAACCTACCAGCCTGCGTACTTATTTGACCCTAGAGGAACTAAAGAGGTTAATCCGGACAGATTGCGCATGCCCAGAGGTAAAAAAGGCTTTTCTGTTCTGCTGTTTCTGCGGACTCCGGATCAGCGACTTGACCGCTCTTAGATGGGAAGATATGCAAAAAGAAGGAAATGATAAATTCCGTTTACAGATCATACAGAGAAAGACGAAAGAGGCTATTTATCTCCCATTGTCCGAGGAGGCGATAAAATATCTTCCCGCAAGGGAGAATGACAATGACAGGGTCGGCTTGATATTCCATCTACCTAGCCTCACGATTATATGTCAGGTATTAAAAGGCTGGGCCTTAGCTGCCGGCATCAAGAACAAGAAAGTGACCTTTCACACCGCAAGACATTACTAATTGTCTTTCTCGTTGAGAATTAACAGTTTGCAAAGGCTCTCTGCTTGATAGGTAACGATTTAGGAACGAGCGAAGTTCTATATTCTACCTTGTTCTGCATTAAATCAAAAGAACGCTCCTTTTCCGCAAAAGTACAAAATATTTTGTTAAAGAAAAACGTCTTCTCAAAAAAACAAGTAAACATTCAAGATAGAGAGTCGTTTTTTTGACGTTTATATAGGTAAAAGGAGAGATACTACATAGAACTTCCCACAGGGCTATTGCATACAGTCAAAAATATTTCTGCATTATTATTTCTCCTATAGCGGTAGTTTCACGTTTATTTTTTCCTGTTGTTTGAATCACCATTCCATATCCAGCGTCTGTGCCTACCAATCTTATGTGTATTTTACCATCGTCACAACATTTTTCTATAAACTCTTTTCCACTTGGATTAAATTCCAATGAATTGATGGCGGATATGATAAATTCACAATTACGTAAGCGATTCCATAATGATGTGAGCTTATCTATACCATGATCTTTTCTAAAGTTGCACGATTTCCTTTCCGGCAGCATATTGCATTTCTCAAGATTCAAGGGCGTACGCTGTTCAATGAACAGGTGGATGGCATCAGTCTCTAATGATTCTGGCGTGACAACATTCAGTACTTCTCCTGTTTTCCGCTCATCTTGTGTATTTCTGATTACATACGAAGATTTTTTCCATTTAGGATGGGTATTAAGAGATATTACTATCGTGTCAAGCAAATATGCAGCGGTAAATCCTTGTCCCACACACCACTCATCATCAACTTCCACTTCAAAGTCTTCATTTATGTATCTTTCTTCTGCCTGCGTATCTTGTTCTATATAAGGACTTCGGGCCGTGGAAATGATAAAAAGGAACGAGTCTCTGTATTTCTTATTACTCTGAAGGTCAAATATATTTCGCAAGTTTTCTTTAGATAAAGATGCAATGCCATGTTCGTATCTAATACCATTGAATCCTTTTGCTTTCAGTGCTTTTATAGTCTTGGCATAACTTGAAAACAACAGAATCGCATCTTCTTCATCGTTCTTATCAAGAAAACTTAACTCATTGAAACAGACCTGTCGATTGAAAGAACTCATAAGGCATAATTTATAATAATTTCATCAATTGATTTTCCCATTCGTCAATGAAGTCTTGCGGATAATCGCTTAACTCTCCATTAGTTCCTATCTTTATTGGATTATTTATAGTGTAACTCTGGCCTTTTTCAACTTTCTTGGTGAAGTAGTTGATACATACCTGCCGGGAGTGTATGACTTTTTCTTTTACTGCTACACGTAGTCCATTTACTATATGGTCACTATGAGTCTCGATGAATAGTTGAGTGCCAGCAGCAGCGCATCTCGCAATTAACTCGCCCATTTTAGCTTGCCCTTTGGGGTGAAGATGCGCCTCTGGGTTTTCTATGATAATCAATTTATGAATACCGCTCAAGCATGCGATAATCACGGGAAGTATATAGGATATACCGAAACCGACATTAGTAGGGCGAAATTTTTCAGTCGGTATCGCGTCCGTTTGAAACCTATAAGATACGATTACTTTGTCTATTTGAGGCAATTCTTCTGTTGTTATATTGACCCCGGGACTTATCACTTTCATCCATTCTTGTACCTGGTCTGACAATTTATTTGAAGGAGCGGTTTCAAGGCACATCGATTCCGGAACAATGAGGGAATCACCATACATTGACAAAAAGTGCGCTGCAAGTTCTCCATGAATGCCTATGGTGTGGTTGTTCGTCACCTCGTCATACGACATTTCATACGTGGTTGCCGGAGACATTCGTTCAGCATTCAAAAACACGAAGTCTGTCGTAAATAATGGTTGATTAAAGATATCAGAATCCACATGGCCCTCGATCTGATTAAGAACATCGCTTTTCGCAGAATATGCGTAACTTACATTCAAAAAAGATACTTTTTCTTTCTCGCATTGAACAAAATCAATATCAAAGTGAATTTTTTCTGCTTCTGCAAAATTATATAGAGCATCCTTACCACGCCCTATCTCAACCAGTCCTCCATTAAGACTTAATTGTTTCAAGCCAGATTTTATGCTTTGACGGAGGAGCAATAAAGATTGTATTACTGTTGATTTCCCCATTCCGTTTAGCCCCATAAATAAATTCAAAGATGTCGGGACAAGTTCCAACGACTTGATAGATTTGAAGTTGTCTATATTAATCCTTGTAATCATCAGATATGCACTTGTTTAAAAGTTCGTGAATCTTATTATAACGATAGTTTACTCTCCCTTTATCACCGGTTGCCGATGTTATGGCAGCCACAAAAGTTTCGTCATCATTCATTAGTTTGGTAAACTCCTGAAAGATATCTCTTTTACGTAACTCGGCTCGTTTTTGCTCTTCCGGCGTAAAATTGGCCAACTCAACACTCCACACCTCAAAAAGAGCTTTATTTATAGGTTTTCTTCTTTCTTCAATTGAATATACCTTTCGGAAAGCCCACTTGCCAAATATGATTTTTGACAATTTCATCGCCTTATCAAAAGCCTCTTTTATCTTATTAAGTTCATCAGTGGTCTTGGATTTCAGTTGTCCCATTGATGAAGTCATAAAAGTATCAAGATCCGGCTTGTACCCTTTAGGCCCGTTCAAATAAAAGGCGAGAAAGCGAGTAACAAATTCTCTGTCAAGCATCCGGTCGGTGGCAATAACATTTTGAGTGGCTTCTTTAAAAGACTCGAGTTGTGCTAATTGGGCAACAAATTTTGAGGGGATACCTTGATTCAATGCGTGTCGAATTTCCTGTGGCTCTAACACAAGTCCTCCTGTATTGATGCGTTTGAAGATATTAAATTTAACATCGGCCGGTGTGCCCGGATTGATAATGTATGCAACAATCTCAGTTTCCTCTATCATTCTACGATAGTTACGCGGAAGCTCCGAAAAAGTTTTACCACTAATATTTTCTAAAAATTCTAATCCTTGCAATCGTAAACTTTCATCAACTACAAAATTCTTTATGGCAGAAAGGCGTTGCAAGCCATCTACAACAAGCCATTTTTCGTCTTCTGTCCCATCAAAATAGAACGCCGGCAACGGGAGTTTAATAAGCATGGATTCTATCAACCGACTTTGTTTATCTGGTGTCCACAAATCACCTTTGCGTTGGAAATCAGGAGCCATGTCTATTTCTGATTCACGTATTCTCTTGATAATGTTATCAAGAGACATTGTTTTGCTTTTTATATTGATTTCCTTGGGGTTAAAAGGCTTTTCAATAGGCGCATCAGAGTCATTCGTAGATGCAGATGACTCTTCTTCAACTTCATATGATTGAAGAAACTCCTCTGCCTCCTGTCGTTTTTTTAAATCCTCTGTATCAGAAGATGAAACGTATTGAGTATCCATAGAATCTATCACAATTGTTTTTGCAAAGATAGCGAAAATCTGTCGATTAACTACAATTTACTCTTCTCAATTTGTCATCTTGGGATAATATGGATGGAATTGAGCTATTATAGTTGCAAGGCGGACTTATCTATAAGTGTCAGTTGATAAAGTGAAGATAATTCATGTACTGATGCAAAAACGAGTGTGTCGGCAATGTCTGTGATGTAGCGGTTGCGGATGTTAGCGTTTGCGGCAGAAGGGCGAATTGTCTGTTCTGAAGTTAGGGATATGAAAAGGATGCGGTTTGAATCAAATGCTGTGCGTAGATTGAGTGGAATTTGACGATAGAGACTGCGGTTGAGGACGTAGATTATGCCGCATGTACCTTTGAGGGCGATGTCAAGGACTTCGCGCTCAAGGGTAGATTGGAAACCACTGATTATTGCAATATTTGGGTCGTGGCTTGCTTTGTCCGCCCAGTTGATGGTTGGTATCACGGAGGATGGGACAACCTTGCGCGAGGCGAGAAATCCCACCTTGCGCAAAGTCAACAAGTCCAAATTTCCGAGATAATACGATTCCATCATTATTCCTCGTTATTCAGTTCATCACCCATACGATACTTGATGTCATAGTTGATAATGAAGTCAAGTTCTTCATCTGTGAAGCCATAGTGCTTAGCTAAAACCTTATCTATTTCATTGATGATTGGCTTTGATTTTCTTATGTAAAATTGTACTTGTGTTATTATACCATGATTAGTTTCAACATCTTTGTACTCTGCATTATCGAATAATGATTTCACGAATTTTCTCCCTATATGAGCCAGTATTGAGGAAGTAGATTCTGAAAAAGGGAAGATGCGAAAATCTTTAACTTGATATGAGCCAAGATTAAACATATCATAGTGGGTAGAATAGTACCACCAGAAGACATCAGAGCTTAAAACAGCTACAATAGTTAACGGATTTGCGCTTGCAAAAGATAGCTCTTTTTCGCTTGCATTTCCGGTTCCTAAAGGACAATTAGTAAACACTTTCCAATAACGACCTCCAGCAGAACGATAAAAAACCTTATTATTGGAATCTGCTAAATCAGAACTAAGAAGTTTAAATTCATAGAATTTTGATATTATAGAATGTTCTAATGAATTGCTTATTTTTAGTATGCTTTTGGTTTGGGAGCAAGTCTGTTTGTTTTGAAAGCAATAATAAATGTTTTTAAATAGTATATTTCGAGTGTCTGATTGCCATCTATTTATCTTGGTTGAAAACAAACTTGTATTATCTGTCCGATTAATAATTTCGATAATTAATCTTTGATCAACGCCTTCAAAAAGTCCAGAAGGTCTTTCATCAAAAGACGAAATCCAAACCATTTGCGATTTTACTTTGGAGGGCTTGATTATAGATTGCAACTCGCTCATCCTTGGTGTGTTTATTGAAGGAAGGGGTACAATAACTCCTATTTTCCCTATCAAAGAGTTAATCGTAAAAGAGCGTTCAACGACATATGCGTGTAAATTACCACAGTATTCCGTCTGATAATTTACAATCTTATAAATATCTGACACTGCTTGTTTCGTCGTACGATTTTTCTTATTATATTCCACATAAGGTGGATTTCCAATAATTACATCAAATCCTCCATTCCCGTGAATGATGTCATAGAACTCCGCAACCCAGTTGAATGGCTGATGGGAATTGAGCCATTCCTCGTATGGCATACCCGATGCGGTGGCGTTGTAAAGGTGATGATTGAGGGTGTCGTTAAGTGAGGTAAGAAGGTCACGGAGTTGGTGTTTGGCTGCGATGAATTCCTCGTGATGTTCCGACTCTTGTGTGAGTTGTAGGTGTTTAAACAGTTTGAATGTTCGAGCAACCTTGTCCATCTCAGCTGCAACATTTTCCTCAAAATCGTGTATTGCAAACATATCCCCATTATGGTCTTTGACAATGCTTTCGGCATTGGCATAGCCCACGAGAGTGTTACCACAACGAATGTTGAAGTCAATATCCGGCAACGGGTCAAGACCGAAGTTGTCGGCAAGTGGCTGCACATCAACCACGGCTACCATTTTAAGGAACAGGCGTAACTTGGCTATCTCCGTAGCCTCTGCCATAATGTCCACACCGTAAAGATTGCGGAGAATGATAGACTTGTAAATGAAGTAATGGATATTTGAACGGTACTTGCTCTTTATCTCGTCAAGTGCCTTTTGTGTATCAGGCGATTTTCGTTCAATGCCTTCAAGCCGTGTGATGCAATCATAGTAAAGCGGTTCGAGAATGTTCATTGCCGCAAAGAGGAACGCACCTGAGCCACAAGTCGGGTCAAGTATTGTCACAGAGCGCAGAGCGTCATAGAAGTTGTAGATGAACGATTGCGGAGCATCATCGGCATTGATAAGGTCTGCTGCAAACTGCCTAATGTCAAGGTTATATGTAATAAAATCGTTGATGGACGTAATATCACCCTTACAGATTTTATTTAATATATTCTCGCATCGCTGCAAACGCTCAATGGTTTCGCGCCAGATTTCCGTAGGCAGGGCGAAAGGTTCAGGTGTTTTCGTATTCCAGTCTTTACGGCGTTCCAAAAGCTCAGGATTGGTCACATCAAGTCCGATGGCGATGTTCTCTGGGATACGCTCGCTCCAATCCGGTGTATAACCCTGTTTTACCGCATCAAAAATATAGCGGTCTCCGCTTTGTTGCAGCTGGTACCATATCCAACCATCAGGAGCAAAAAGTTTTTCCATAGACTTCGAGGCTTTGCTCACTCTGTCGAAAAGGAAAGGCAATATCGTGTTGCGCCCGATATATTCGGTGATGTCCTCTTTGGTATAATATGCTCCCATCTGAGCCCGGTCGTTGATGTACTGCTCGAAGATATAGCCAAGAACATCGGGATTGATGTCCTTGCCTGAAGCGGTGACACGTGTATCAAGATGCCACTGCCACTTGTCAAAGAAAGAAAACAACGAAATAAAGGCTTCATCGGCAATGTCTATCTCGGCATATTCACGCTCTATCTTATGGCTGTCAAACATACCGCCATTCAAATAAGGGATGCGCCCGAACTGCTGCTGAAACTCCCTGTCGTGGGTAGGTTTGTTCAATCCATCAGAAAAGAGGCGGATCAGAAAACCACGATAGAAGGTGGAAAAGAAACGGTCTTCACCACGTTCCTTGCGACACCACTCCAACTTATCGCGAAGATAGTTTACGTTACTATTTAAAAATCCTTTCTTCTGAATGAAATAGCAAAACATCAGGCGGTTGAGCATTACCGAAGCATACCACTGCTTGTTTCGGTTGTCCTTCTCGGATAGTTCATCGTCTATGCCCGTAATGAATTTGGCAAATGCTTTATGCTCCTTACGGAAGCCTGCATAAAAGTCCTTGGTAATCTTTTCTGAATTGACAGAAAAAGCACTGTGGACAGCCGCTTTCACATCAACAATAGTTGTCCTCTCTGCCGGGTTAAACTCCAAATCCTGCATCTTCGAGAAAAGGAAGTCCGCCTTTTCTGGCGATTCGTACTCAATGCTTACAAGGTCTCGCTTATCCACATTTTTCACAGGAATCACCCATTGATGATGTCCGTGCTTATTGCAAAGCACGTAAATGGCGATATAGTCCTGAGCCTGTTTGCGAAGCTGCGCATCAATTCTGCGAATAAGTGATGCCTTGGGAAGTTCATCAACCTCTGTCACGACAATTTGCAATCCGTTGCGGTCGGCAACGGTTCGGAATAGGTAATCCGTTCCGTCAATGGAAATGGGCAGAAGTTCAGCCCTGACTTTCCATTTGTTCCATCCCAATTCACTGATGAACAGTTCCTTGAAATCTCCATCAAGGAGCAGTTGTTGAAATATACGTTTGTTCATGGCATGTTATTCTTTACGAAGCCCCATAGAGCAGATTATCTGATTTTCCTTATCGTTAATGTCATCGTCTGCAATGATGCAAAGCTGGTTGTTACGGCGAAGTTCAAGCACGTATTCCACAATATCATCATCGGCTTGCCTTCCTGTCTGCTTGAGCATACGCCCAAGGTGGAACTTTGAGGTTTCTTGAAGAGGATAGTTGTAAATGTCATCAATGGCATATTTCAATTCTTCACGGCGGTCGGCATTGAAGAACAGATTTTCGCCTTGGTCATAATATTGTTCCAGAAGCTGTACGATGCGGTAACGTGTGGAAAAACGATTACCAAGCATACCTCCAATGTTGCTGACAGCCTGTTCGCGGATAATTTCAACAGCTTTACCGACAAGCTCATGATGGTTGCCAAGAGGTTGTTGTGCCTGAGTGTCAGGATGACAAGCCAGAGCCTGAAGTATGCGCTGTTGGCTTTGCGATATGATATTGCCGTCCTTGTCAAGCCATGTAAGCACATCGAAGTCATTGGCAGTGCGAGCGTAGGTAACAACACCATCTATACCGTTTTCATCGGTAAGGCGTGTAGAGTAAACCATGTTCTGCATTTGCGGAATAATCTCTTTCAACTTTTTGTCTGCCTTAATTGCATTGCTCCATATTTGGAATGCCTGCGATGCAAGGTCAACATCATTATCATCATCCGCATCGTCAAGTACACCCGCTTTCTCGTTGAACATATCCCTAAGATTTTGCTCATTCCCTTCAAAAAACACTTCGTCAGAGCCTACGATGTTGGCATTGGCATTGATACGGTCGTTCAAACGGCTGCGAAGATTGATGATTTCTTCAATCCCATCAGCCGGGAAGAAAGAGTAGCAATAGATGTTTTCCGCTTGCTGACCGATACGGTCAACACGTCCGGCTCGTTGAATTAAGCGGATGATAGCCCACGGCAGGTCATAGTTCACGATAACATGGGCATCCTGAAGGTTATGACCTTCGGAAAGCACATCGGTGGCAATGAGAATCCTCGTCTGTTCATCAGACGCATATTTACCTATTGCATCATTGCTGTTTGGAGAAAATTTCTCTACAATAGCGGTAGGATTGTCTCGATCACCTGTTGCATAATCTATATTCGTGAAACCACGCTTACAAAGTTGGTAATAGATATAACGTGCCGTATCTGAAAACTGTGTGAAAACCACGACTTTGTCATTGCAGTGGGCACCGTTACGAAGCAGGTTATCCAACTCATTGAGCTTTTGGTCTTGCTTTTGGTTCCATTTGCCACATAGCCCAATCATAGAAAGAATAGTCTCACAATCCTTTTTAAGTTTCTGCTTAAGAGTGCGCTTGAAGTATCTTGCATCAAGCCATGACAGGTTAGACTTGTTGGCAATGATGTTATAATACTCTCCAGCCTTTCTCATATACACAGTCATGTCGGTGGGGATATTCAGAGTAACATTAACTGGAGTGTCAGAATCGTGTCGTCCAAAAATGTCAGTACCGCTATCTTCGTCCTCTGAATAATCTTCAGGCAGGTTATTGTCGTCTCCAATGGGTACAGGCAGCTTATTGTCGAGTGCATAGAGATAAATGCAGTTACGAAGTATATGGCGATAAAGAGTAAGTAGAAAGGAAAAACCGCTCGAATCCATACGCTTGAAGAATGTTGATTTGCAGAAACCCATCATTCTTGCTCCGGCACGAGAAAGGTTTTCAATCAATGCAGAGATATGCTTTGGCGCATCGGCAGCTTCCTTTTCACTGATATACAGGCTCAGACCATAGCGAGGAAGGGCGAGTTCATCCATCAGGGCTATCATATCCTCTGAATAAAGACGGGTGTATTGGTCACCGGATTCAGTCTTGAATTTGATAGATTTTGGGATACGGTCGGGAAAATAAGAACGATTTCCATTGGAAAACTCCAGATACTTTCTGCCGTTGGTATCATCGGTCTTGGCAAAATTCTCACGGATAAACGAGCGTGTGCGACGAACAAGAAACAGCTTCATCAGTTCGTTCCAGTCTTCCACATTCTCACTCTGATTAAATGCCCGTATAGTACGGATGTGTATATCACTATGACGCTGCATGAAGCCTCGCTCTCCGCCCAGACTTTCAATGTAGCGTTCAGGACGAACTCCGAGATCTTGATCATCGTTGATGAAAAGTCTGAGCTGGTTGCTGAGGTCGCTATAATGTTTGTTGTACGGTGTGGCTGTCAGTAACAGCACACGGCTAGACTGCCGTTCGATAAGTTGGCGGATTTGGTTGTAGCGTTTGCCTGCGTTGCGAAGATTGTGGCTTTCATCTACGATTATCAGACGGAAATAGCGCATATTGTCGATGTCCATCACCTTCGACATTGACATGACTTCTGCTTTTAGGTCGTATTTCCTGATATACTTGCGCCACATCTCCTGAAGATTGGCAGGGCAAATAATCAGGGTGCTGGTGGCATAGGTCATTTCATAAATCTTGGCAACGGCACAAGCTGTAATGGTTTTCCCGAGCCCCACCACATCGCCAATCATAGCACCGCGCCGTCTGTCGTTGTTAAGATGGCGAGCTACTATTTTGACTGCGTTCTGCTGGAAATCAAAAAGTTCCTTTTGGAATATCGGCGGCAATGCAAATTCCTTTATCCCGTTGCGTGCCTCTTCGCTGAGGTGGTAGGCGATTTTGAGATAGATGTGGTAAGGCGGAATCAGTTTCTCTGCCGCCCAGCTTTCGTCTATGGCTTTGACAAGTTCATCGGTAATGTCAACGCAGAAACGGTCGTTCCAGCGGTCATTGAACCATTTGTTAAACTTCTCAGCCTGATCACGGTCTCCAAATTCGGCATTAAGCTCTCCCTGCTTGGTAAGTCCGGAATAAGTGAGGTTGCTACTACCCATTATCGCCTGAATAGGATTCGAGCGGTCATCGGGACGATGTGCAAGATACAGTTTGGCATGAAGCGGCTCACGGACTGAAAGTTTCACAACCACCTTCTTGGACTTGAGTTGTGCGGAAAGTTGTCGAAGTGCCCATTCGTCCTGTTTTGTGGGTATGCCGATAAGGAGCTGGTGGCGAAAGTCCTGTGCTATCTGCCGTTTTACCTTCTGTACCATGTCCGCGTCAGGCGTGTCGTCTCCTTGGGCATAAAGCATTTTTACCAGTTCTGCCGGTGGCTGGTGCATACCTATGAGCAACCGACAAGTTCGATGGATACTTTCGGAACCTTCAACGACAAAGTCGCCTTCCAAATGTTCCACTTGGTGTACTACTTTTGTCCACCCACGTAAATTGAAATAACCAACACAAAAGTCTACACGTTTTACGCCGACATTGCTGATTATATCATTGAGGCCATCTTCAAATTTTATTTCAATATTATCGTATATACGAGCCATAACTTCCAATCAAGATTTTCATCTCTTACCAAGAGACGGACGAGTTAGCTTATTTCATTGATATTGAGTTGTATTATCCATTTCCATAGATAAATTCGCAAAACATCTGACATTCCTCGCAAAACAAAAGCATGGCAATAAGTAAGATTTTCAGCGTTTTATATCCTAAAAATCATTATTTTGCGTAATTTTGCATTGTAATATCCGTCTCTTGGTAAGCGTTGGACTGATTCGCAAAACATTCACGACTTTACAGCAAATCCAGTATCTTCTTATTGGCTTTATCCACCACTGTAGTATCTAATGATGCAAGATAAATCTGTGTGGTGTTCTCAGAATCATGCCCCATGCCCTCGCTGATGACGGATATAGGCACATTACGGCTCTTGGCGACACTTGCCCACGAATGCCGACCGACATACATTGTCAAGGGTATCAGCAGATTCAGATTCTTCCCGATTTTCTTCAGCAAATGGTTCACCCGGTGAAGTTCGTTGACATATTGCTTCCGATAATCTTCATTCCGTTTTGTGATAATTGGTAGCAGGTACTCTGTTTCGTTTATCGGATATTTGTCAAGAATCCCTTGCATACACTTTTCCCATTTAATGAATAGTTGTTGTCCTGTTTTGCGTCTGCGATAAGAAAGAATCCCGTTCTGCAAATCCTTCTTCTTCAAATAAGCCATATCAATGAACGACATCCCTCTTGTATAGAAGCAGAACAGTAACATATCACGGGCAAAATCAAGGTTGGGTGTCAATGATAAGTCCATCCCTTTGATGCGTCTGATGTCATTGAGCAACAAGGCTCGCTTCAAAGTTTTTTCCACTCCCGTATAAACGGACTTGAACGGATGCCGTTGCTCGGTCAGTCCATCTTCCACCGCACGATTATAGACCGCTTTCAGTATGCGCATATAGAAGGATATGGTATTGGGTGTATTTCCCCTGCCTTTCAAATAAGACTCATACTCTGCAAATAAATCCGCATTAAGTTGGTCAAACAAGACCTCCTTGTCATTCATAAAACCACTGAAACTTCTGAGGGCGGCAGTGTATGTTTCCGAAGTGCGTATCTTCCCTAAGCGTTTCAGCCTCGCTATCTGAAGGCTGATGTAAGCGTTAAACGACAGCTCTGGCCTGTTATCGTGAAAGCGCATGACTATATCATCCGTCACAAATGTGCCGGACTGGGATAACGCATGTATAATCTTGTTCAGCCTGTCCTTGTCCCACTTGATGCGTGAACCGATTGAAAGTAGATAGTTGTTCCGCTCTTGTCCTGTTGATATATGATGTAAGACAACCGTTTCGGAATGGCGGTCCCATTCCGAAACGAAAAGTTTATACTCGGTGTTTATCTGTCTGACCACACGGTTGTGGATGACCTGATAGTAGAGTGTACCCTCCCTGCCGTTCACGGTGGAGGGACGAAACTTGACCTTTACCGATGCCATATCAATCGGATTTTGATTTGATACTCTCCTGCATCAGGCTGTCGGAAAGCGCTTTCAGGGATGTTTCATACCCATCAGCCTGCTTCCGTATCCACTCAATGGCCTTCTCGTCTCGGTGGATGTCAAACACCTTGTTCAACCAAAGCAAATCATTGGCAGAACATCCACCCCAAGAGCGGATAGCACGGAACCTCAACGCATCATCGGAATACTTCCTATTGGACTGCCATTGCGAGATATTGCCCCACAGGGATAAGACACATGCCACACCCAATCCCACAACGAAAGAAAAAACCTTGCTTGACTTGATGTCAAAACTATGCCGGTGGATATGCTCCTGCGGTTGTGGCTCTTGTTGCACACCTTGTTCATCCTGCGACTTCTTGATTGTATCAAGGTGATGCAGTATCAGGGTGGAAATCTGTGCGTAAGCCTTCCAGTGCTTATCCAACAAGCCCTTAATTTCTCCAGACTGAGTTTTTGCCGTTTCCACAATAGCCTCCTTAATTGGAGATAAATCCGGTTCATTATTTTCTATTTGTGGTTGTTGTCCTGCCACCTTGGGCAATGCTTCCAGCTTGCCATTTATGCCTTTTAAGGCGGTCTTGATTTCCTCAAAGAGGATGAATACATTGTTGTCTGCCATGATTACCAGTTGATTTTACGTTGTTTCTTCTTTTTCTTGTTTTTCAGATATGGGTCGTATGGCTGTTGTTCCTCCGGCATATTGCTTGGAGAAAACAAGCCTAATGAGCCATTGATAAGTTCGCCGCCGACACTTGAAATCGGGCTTATTTCTTCCCGATTAGTCTGCGGTTGCGGTTGTATCTGCCGTTCCTCGTAATTGTTACGGTTCAATACCGCATCAATCTTGGAGTAACTGAATTGCCTGTCCACCTTTGAACCATTGAAACGATAGCCGTTCATCGTAAAGACTATACCTTGAATCTCATCCGTCTGTCCCTTATATTTGAACTGCACATCTACACCTTGCCGTTCTAATCTTTCAAGCAGGGTATTCCAAACCTTGCATCTGCTGACCTCCGTTTTCAAGATTTGGAACAACTCATACCTCGTCTTATCCGGCTCACGCAATCGGTCTGTCTTCACTTGCTCCTTGCCATTGGCAAAATGAAGCCCGTACATCTTGGTAAGTTCCTTACAGATACGCTCGCTGCGGAAGCGGTCGTTCCTGTCGGATATGGTCTTGCCATTATTGTCGATGCGGTTGAACGCAATATGCATATGCGGATGCTCCTTGTCAAAGTGCCGCCCGATGATGTACTGTGTGTTCTTGATACCCATCCGTTCCATATACTCACGGGCAATCTGCGCCATGACTACGTTGTTCAGTCGTGGCGCATCTTCCTGAGAAAAACTCAATGCGATATGCCCGACAACCTTTGTTACCATCGGATTCATCTGTGCTTGCCCGATAAATCCTTGCGCTATCGTGTCGTTATTTTCCAGAAATAAACCATCCGCATCTATGATTTGAGTACCCTTCTCATCATTCAGGATGTAGTAAACCACACCCTTGAAGTCCGAGCCTTTCATGATTTTTGCTATCATAGGCGTATTCGGTTTACAAGATTGTCTATCTCTATCATCAGTGTGCGGCAGGGAATAAACACGGAGGCGTACCCTTCCGCATTCGCCTTTCGTGCCAGTTGATTCAGATTGTTCGCCATACCGCAGAGTTTGCGGATAAGGTCGCCATGTTCTTTCGAGAGCCGTTCCTTCACACCACCCTCTGCAATGCAACCACGAATGAATTCACTGGTAGAAACGCCTGCCGACTTCGATTTTGATTTCAACAGGTAGTAATCCTCTGTTGCCATTTTTACCGTGATACGATATTTCAATTTTTCGGTGGCTCCCTTGATAGGACGACCGCCTTTGTTGGTTCGTTCCCGTCTGTTGCCTTTTACATTATTCTTCCTTTTTTCGTTGTCCATGATTTCCTATTCTTTAGTTTAATCACTGATTGTAATAATTGTACATAAGATAGACCAACGGGATGTGCCTTCCCTGCGAGGTTTGGAGCTGGGCAAGTGGTTTCGGGCTGCCCGAAACATAAACTTGCCCCTCCAAACTTCGTTACAAGTGATTTAGAGCAACTCTGAAAGATGCCCTAAAGACACTCGGTTGGTCTTGTCTTAATTCCTACAATTTACGCCATTGCTCGATGTCTTCCCCGTAGGCTTCCATGTGCTGACGGGCGAGGTTCTCAATAAGCCCTGATACACTCATGCCACGTCCACCAAGGCGGCGCACAATCTCGTCCAACCTGTCACGAACCTCCCCACTGACAAACACGGGCTTGCGGTCGGCAATCTTGGGCACTCGCAGATAGGTGGCACGGTATTCGTCCAATGACAGTCTGCGCTGTTTGCTGCTGATACGTCTGGCGACAGTTCGTTCCACGGTAACGTTATCCGCCTCTGTTTCTCTTGCCTCATTGTCTGACCCTACGCTTGTTTCCGGCTCAGTTACCTGTTCTGCGGATGTGTCCGGATCATCCAATATAGGAAAGAGATTGCCTGCTTCCACAACAGATTCTTGTTCTGCTACGGAGGAACTCTCTTCCGGTTCATGTTTGGGCATGGAAGGCATATAGTCTTCCAACTTGAAGTTCTTGAACGCTTCATCGTTCTCAATGTTTTTGAATTTCTTGCTCATTGTTGTTTCTTTTTAAAGTGAATACTTGTTGGTCTGTATGCGCATAGTTGACCGTTTGTCGGGAGCAAAGTAAGAGGCTTTAGTTCAGGCAGTCAAGGACTTGGATTCTGTTAGGCAATTTTGTGTAGTTTTGCCTTATGGCGGTATGAACAATGGTGTAGACTTCTTCGATTTGCCGGATATGAATCACAGGAAGAACAAATATGTATTTACGGGTAAATTTGAATTAAGCCCTTATTTTGTTTTTGGCATTCTTGCTAAAATCCCCAATTAAGATGATAACGATAAATAGTTCCCTGGACAACCTATGCCATACCGGTGCCACATGCTTCCACTTTTAGAAAATCCATTGTCGGATAACGGATTATATATTCCTTTGCGGCAAAAGAAACAATAACAGCAAAGAATAACGTATATGGAAATCGTATCTATCGAAAGAAAAACATTTGAGGCGATGGTCGCCAAGTTCGACCGCTTCGTCCACCGTATGGAAGCAATCTGCCAACGGCACGGCGAAAAGAGAATAAGTGAGTGGATGGACAATCAGGACGTGTGCCGGATGCTGAACATCAGTCCTCGCACGTTACAGACTCTGCGGGACAACGGTACGCTTGCCTACTCACAAATAAACCATAAGACGTATTACCGTCCCGAAGATGTGCAGCGTATCGTTTCCGTTGTGGAGGATAGACGAAAAGAAGCGAGATTCAAAGGACGGACGATATAATCTCAGTGCAATAAATAAAGTATAATAACAATACCCACTAAATTCAAAGTAACATGAACGAATTGATTAACAAAGACAACGAGTGGATAATCCACTTCATGGGCAGCCTTGACCGTCTGCTGGACAACTACGAGCGCCTGACCGCCAACTACCGCCCGACATTGGGCGGAGAACGTTTCTTTACCGACAAGGAGGTTTCAACACGGTTGAAGGTAAGTCGAAGAACACTTCAAGACTACCGCAATGAAGGACGGATAGCCTATATCCAATTAGGTGGCAAAATCCTCTACCGTGAATCCGACATAGAGAAAATGCTAACTGACGGCTACCGCTCCGCCTACCGACAGAAGGCAATCTGATTTTCTTGAAGGAGCGCAGTTTGCCGTCTGCCCTATAATTTGCGGTAGTAATGGACTTGACAGCAAAAAGAAAAAGGAACGGTTTACGGATGAAGCATCAAGATTCCGCTTCGTCTGTTAGCCGTTCCTTTTCTTTGTCTTCTGATTTCCCGTCAGTCGCTTGTTTCCGTTGCCGGATGCCTTTCGAGCGTATGGTCGGCAGAGGCAAGGTTTTCGGGCTGAATACGCTCCGCAGGAGGAAGATTCTGCCCGAAACGGCTTTGCCGCCTGACCTTGCCACTGCCATCAAACCATGCGCTACCTTTGCATCCGAGCATCGGGAACAGGTGGCTGGCGGGATGAACCTCAACTATACCATAGGTTGCTCCCTCTGCCACAAGAGAGAAACAATGTTATTGGAGCCTCTTTCTTGGTGGCGCAGATTTTATTTATTACAAACATTCTGAACAGGATACTTTCTTTACTGCATATTCTAAATGCAATGGCTACAATCACTTCAATATTATAAACATCATAACTGATTCCATCCGGTTGTCTGATATATTTCATTGTTTCCACTTCATTCAGTTCCTTGTTCTTGTATATAGCATGAATCGCCTTGCGAACAACGCATGAAAATACGCCGAATAGGTCGGCAATCTCGAATTGTGTCATCCATACGGGTGAGGTCGGCATAGTGACCATACCCATTTCACTGACTGTTATTATACCTCTATTCATAATATATTGCATTGACATTGTTTAGTTACTTTTGTTTGTCTTTTCGCCGGTAGATTGTTTCTTCCGGCGTTCCATCAGTTTGTCCATATCCTTTGAGATTTTGTCATCGGTTATACGTGCATATCCCTGTGTCGTCCGAATATTGGAGTGCCCCATCATCTTGGAGATACTCTCTATCGGTATATCCGCTGAAATAAGGAAAGTTCCGAAACTATGTCGGCTTTGGTGGTAGGACAAGTTATCCTCTTTGCCTATGATTACACCTAACTCATGAATTTCAAACCACAAGGCGTCACGGTTAGGAAGCGGAAATACGGGCTGTTCGTCATTGACCGTGTTGTACAGCGACAATATCTGTTCCGCTATGGGATGCAGGGGTATGAACGCTTCCACCTTTGTCTTCTTGCGGTTGATACGGATATACCGTCTGCCCTCCGCATTCATCCCGATGTGGTGGGGATGCAACAACTGTATATCCACATACGCCAATCCTGTCAGGCAGGAGAATATGAAAGCCCGTCTCGCCAACTCCAGCCTGTTGTCATACATCGGGGTGGAAAGTATCTTCTTGAACTCATCGCGGCTGATGTATCTGTGCTTTGCCTCCGGTTTGGTTTCATATTCCAACTCCTCGCAGGGATTCACTCGGATTATCTCCTTATCGACCGCCAGATACAACAGGCGGTTCAACCATCGCAGACAATGGTTGGTCTGAGATGCCCCGAAGTTCTTGCATCTTTTCAGATATGCCTTATAAGATTTGCCGAAGTCCTCTGTAACTTCTTCAAAACAGATGTCCTTTTTACCCGATGACACAATATAGTCTGTCAGGTACTTCTGGTAATACATTGAACTTCGATAGGAGGAGGTTGAATCTATTTCCTCGGAGTGTTTCTTTAACCGCTCCCGTTCCCATTCTCCCATTTGCAGGAGGGTAGTCGGATGAATGTTGTTTTGGGTGATGTAGCTCTTCAACATCTCTGCACTGACTACACCTTGCGATTTCAGTATTTCCTCGTATGCTTCTGAAATGATCCGGAGATATTCCTGCAAGCGGTTGTTTTCCCTTGTGGACTTTATCTCGTTCTTCTTGCCATTCCAATCTTCGGGACGGCAATAGATACTTGTGCTTATGACAGTCTGTTTCCCGTCAATGGTTATGCGGCAGAGAACGGCGGTCGTACCGTCAGCCTTTACCTTGCTGCGGTTGATATAGGGTAATAGTGAAAATGTACTTCGCATATCGTTTGCCGTATTAAAGGGTAAGTTTGAAATCCTCGGTAGCTTTGATGAACCTGTCCATGTCCTCAAAGAGTTTTTTCGGACTGACACGGGCGTACACCTGAGTGGTGGAAATATCGGAATGCCCCAACATCCTACTGATGGTCTCAATCGGCACACCAGCTTCGAGCGTAATCAGCGAGGCAAAACTATGTCTTGCCTGATGATAGCACAAGTCATCCTTGATGCCTGCCAGTGCCGCCAACGCTTTCATGTGCCTTCTAAGATTGGGCCAGCGAAGTAAAGGGAACAAGGTTTCTCTGTCCTCACTGTTATACTTATTGATAAGTGCAATTGCTTCGGGCAATAGTTTTACACTGGCACGGAGTTCGTTTTTCTTTCTGCGGTATTTCAGCCATAATGCCCCGTCCCCGTCTGTCTGCAAATTAGCATGGGTAATCGAAACGACATCCGCATAAGATACACCTGTGTAACATCCAAAAAGAAACATATCCCTTGCCAGCATATGGGATTTGCGGTATGCAGGTATTTCCACGTCACGGATTTTCTCGAACGATTCACAGCTCAATGCCCGTGGAGTCGTTTCCGTTTTCTTCGGCAGGGTGAAATGTTGGAAGTGGATTTTATCGGCATATCCCTCTTTATAAGCCAGACGGCAAATCTTCTTCAGTATGGCAAGATAATGTCTGGCGGTATCGATTGCCTGTCCTTTTTCTTCCGTGACAAATGTCTGATAGTCGTGGATGAATTGTTCCGTCAGTTGCCCGAAAGCCAAATCCTTGACCTTGTACTGATGCTTGATGAACTCTCCGAGTGCCAGCCGCATATAGTGATAGCCGGGATAAGTACTTTTGGCACGGTCTATGCCGATACGCGACTTGATGTCATCACAAACAACATCGGTCATTTTCATGAGAGTCATCTGCGTTTCCATGCTGCCTTGAAAAAGGTCTTTCACATCGGTGGCATCGAAATCAATCTTGCGCTCCACAAGATTGTCGAATGCCATGTTTACTGCCAACAGCAGTTTGTCAATCTTGGCATTGGTCTCCACCGCCTCGCGGCTCTTGCCGTTCAGACGGCTTTCACGAGAATTCCACAATTCGGGAGTGCAGGACAGCTTGCATCCGAACTGAGCCATCGTGCGGTTCACCGTAATCCTTCCCATTATCGGAGCCTTGCCCGACTTGTCCAGTCCGCTCTTTTTGAGGTAGAGCAGCACCTTGAATTTTTCTACTTTCATACGCTTATATTTTTTTAGTGCAAAGTTACTTGCCATATAAGCGTTCCTTGATATGCAAAATACTGTGTATGAGCGCAAACAAAACGGTGAGGATTTCTTTTCATTGCTTTCCGTTACCTGTTCTTGTTCCGGTAACTGCCCGGCTAACGGTCTGGTAACTGAACAACCTCAATATTACGTTGTCATTTGCATTTTCTCAATTTGGCAAAATACTGAAACAATGCTCATTTCAAACGGTTTACGTTTAATCTTCTTCTGCCTGCTTTTCCTTGCGTAGCCTATCACTTTCCACACCGCCCGCCATACTTTCGCCACTCTTTCACTAGCTCTTGGCATTGACTTGTATACGGTATGTAAATTACTAGGACACAAGAACATCATCTCCACACAAGTATACGCGAAAATCATCGATGCTAGTAAAAGACAGGCAATAGACCGGTTTAATGGGGTGTTAGACGCATGAGACGGATATTACTTCAGATTCGGATGGCACGGATCAAGAAAGATACTTCTCCCCAAGATCCGTGTCATCCGCTATAGTTTCAGTCCGCAACTGGCTTATCAGATCAGAGACTTTGTATTATTTCCAACGAAAGCCCCGTGCATTCGGCGATTAATGAAAGATCGACACCGGCTTTCTTCATGTTACGAGCGTTGCGCAGGGTAGCCAAACGCTCACCTTCTGCTTTACCTTTTGTTTCCGCCTCCTCCACGGCGTACTCCATCGTGGCCTTCCAGTCACGGTAGATCTTCAGATTCTCATCGTACGTCGCACGCTCCTTGGGGGACAAGGCATTCACATTCGCTACGTCGAGCAAGCGTCGGAAGTATGCCTCTTTTTCTTTAAATGGGGACATATCAAATAGATTCATATTCTTCAATACATAAATTGTTTTTTCCAACGGAGTCTCGCACTCCTCATAACTCAAATCGAACCGCTCGAACGAAATATAGACTTGTTTGAGCTTGATTCGTCCAAAAGTCTCACCCGTAAGCTCGTTCGCTAGCACCACGTCCGTACGCCACAACGGAAACTCTGGCAAGCTGAAGTTCAACAGATAGATTCCATACACAGGAAGCAGCTCGTACTTCCAGTCACGACCTGTCTCGCCCTGACGGGAGATCATACGGCAAATGTAATAAAAACCTCGATTAAAGAAGTAACGTTGAGGGTAATTAATACTACTGAGTTGTTACTTCCCTTCACACAACAAAAGCCTAATCAACTAAAGAACAACCCCCTATAACCATTCCCCAATAGAACTTAGAAATTTATTATTCGGGACAATGATCGCTTGCGCGTTTGCGGCGTGTTCAAACGAGGATGATCCTATCGTAGGACCGGATCAACCGCAAACAGGGGAAAATAACGCAACACTGACTATTTCTGTGAAAAATGTGGCTAGAAGTTTGACTAAAGCTGCAGCGGAGGGGACACAGACTGAAAATGAAGCTAAAATTACAAACTTAACAGTTGCTCTTTATGATGCTGAAACTGGAGCGCTTGTCGCTTCAACCTCTGATATTGCCAATGAGGATGCTGCTGCGGATAATGATGAGGTTCAATTTGCCGGACTGACAGAAGGTGCGCAATTACGTGCTATCGCATTTGCTAATATGCCTGAAATCTCACTGGCTGGTACAACAATTGACAACTTTGTATCTCCTGTATATACGATGCCAGCTGCCGGATTCGCAGAAAACTATTTACCAATGAGTAGTGGTTTGTCTGATCCATTCACTTTACAAGCAGGTAAAAACTATTATGGATATACTAAAACAGCGGGAGAAGGTGAACATATTCTTGTAGCAGATCCCTTGTACTTGATAAGAAATGTAGCGCGCATTGATTTTACGGGACTTAGCTTAGACATGACTAGAGCTGCAAAAGATGTATACGTTGAAGGAATTGCGACGATTGTACCAGAATGTGTATTCATCATGCATGGGCGGACGAAGTCCAATGCAGCAGATATGGGTAATGGCAATAGCTGGTGGAATGTCGTTAGCAATACCGTATGGGGTAATGTGTCCGCAACTTATGCTGCTAATGCTACAGATTATGCTTCAGGTTATAGAGGAGATTTCGTGAATGATGACGCTATGTTTACGAATATGAGAGGTTCTATTATTGAAGGATACAAGGCCAGTTTACCAACCACCGCATTGGTACAGAATATCGCAACTGAAGATGGTGTGTCTGCGACTATCACAATCGCCCCTAAATTCTATGTGTTCGAAAATCCCCAAGTTAAGGCTGCTCGTGAAATGAATGGTGCTGAAAATTTCAAACCAGAGGATCTTGCAACTGAAATTGTAGTTAAAGGTACTTATAAGCTCGAAAATGCTAAAAAGAGCGGAAGTGATGCAGTATACAACTATGCGGAGAAAACAGCATATTGGCCTATTAAAATTGCTGCGACGAATGAAATGGCAGCAGCTACGGCTGAGTATTTAAAGGATGGAAAGATCCATCGTAATATAATTTACAGTATTGACGCAACTTTAGCCGGTAGAGGATATGATGATCCTACTGTTCCTCCAACAGACTTTGTTGAGTTGTTTGTTAAGACAAAGGTTCTTGATTGGGGTAGCGCAAATCAATCTTCAGTTGTCGAATAATATCTATTCTTTGAATAACGTCCAAAAGGCATTCCTTTTATCGGGAGTGCCTTTTTTGCATGTATAATTCTGGTTATAAATTGATCCGGAGACTACAAAATTTACTATCTTTTCCTTATGATGGCGATCCCATATGTCTTGAACCTAAGAGCCGGAATATTATTTCATGAGAATATCTACAATATCTACAATTCAACCTCATACTTATTGTAAATAAATATGTTATATAGTGGTTGCAGATGGAATAACATCTACAATTTTCATTCTGCATCTACCATGTTTTAATGGGAAACGCAAAAAAATCACTTCCCAAGCTTGCGGACTCGTATATTTAGTATTTGAAGATTTCATAAGAGACAGACAAAGGGATTAAAGCCAATAAGAGTTTCAATAGGTGAAGTTAGTGGTTTCATACTGAAGAAACTTTTATTTCATACTAAAGAAACAAAAGTTTCTCTATAGCAAAACTTTTGTTTTTCTATGCAAAAAACTATTATTTATTGAAATGCAGAATGTTATACATTATTTATCGTTAGTAGTAATTGTTCGTGCTAATCTTTCCGGTAACCTAATGATGGTAGATCGAAGTTTGTAGTGGTAGATGTTCACTATCTACCACCACAAGATAAATTATTTACAATCAAAAGATTACATAAATAATGGTAGATATGGTAGATGATTTGGATTATTTACACATAGAATGGCATCTGGGGCGTGTCCGGAGAGAACAACTTCTTAAACATAAATCTTTTGACTTTCTAACTTTGCCAACGGGCATTGACATATTATATTTATAACAAAAAAGGCATTCCCTGTTGATAGAGAATGCCTTTTGATTATTATTCAAAGAATAAGTATTATTCGATAACAGGAGCTTGAGTAGCTGTACCCCAATTCATGACCATTGTCCTAACAAACAAGTCGGCTGTAGGATCATCCTTCGGCTGCGTAGGATCTGCATAACCATTACCGGCGATAGTAGCAGAAATCTGATAAACCACGTTTCTATGTACCTGACCGTAATACATGTTTTCGCTATCCAATCCATCGAGACCAATCTTTATCGGCCAATAGCGCAAGACAGGAGCATCCTCTTTACCAAATGTCCAAGATGTGTTATCATTCATTATAGCTTTTATATAAACTTCACCACTGACAACCAATTCGGATGCCAAAGTTGTTTTATCCAAGACGAAAGCCTGGCCTTCTTCTTCCGGATCTTCTTGTTCTCTGGCCGCTTTTGTCTGATCATTAGGCAACACATAAAAATATAAAGAATTAGCAAGAGTAATTGCTTTACTTCCGGTAATAGCAGTACCATCCCAATTCTGAGTATATGTTGTTTCTGCTGTACTCAATGCCTTTATATAATTAGCAGCATCGACAGTTCCAGCAAAACGGCCGAATGAGTTACTAGAGTTAGTCCCGGAATAATAATCATCTCCATCAGCAGTTTCATAAGTAGTGGCAATATTACCCCAAACCTTATCTGGCAGATTGAACCACTCTGTATTACTTTGGCTTTGGTCTGCCACCTTAGCTTTTGTACGACCATGTAATACAAAAACATCCTTAGGCACAAACTTAATCGTTCCTGATTTGTATTTTTGACTACCATCAACCTTGACTTTAGTCATATCCAAATCAAGGGCATTCAATTCCACACGAGCCACATTTCTAATTAATCCTAAAGGTTTTCCAGATTCAATACTGTGTCCTCCTGTAGTGTTTGAGTAACCATAATAATTTTCACCTTCGGCAAGAGTGAATTTAGGGCTAATACCACTACTCATAGGTAACCCATTCGCTCCTTCTCCGGAAAAGACATAGTAAGCAGATGTCAACTCAAAAGAGTTAGCGGTTGCGGTAAGAGCATCCTTTGGAACATTCGCGAAAGCCAAAGCACGATAAGAAGCACCAGCCTTTAATCCCTTAAACTGAATCTCATTCTTTGAATCAGTAACCTCTTCATCCTCATTAGCTGTAAGATCACTAACTTGTAAGAATGTTCCGTCCTCATTATAAAGGGCTACAAATAAATTGTAAATCTTAGCTTCGCCTTCCTTGGCGTTCTCATCCTCGCCGGCTTTTGTCTGTGTGCTCTTTGTTAAGTTTTTCACCACAATCGTAAGATCAGCGGTGCCTGCTTCCGGTGTAGGTGTCGGATCCACGCTAGGGATAGGATCATCCTCGTTTGAACACGCCGCGAACACGCAAGCGATCATTGTCCCGAATAATAAATTTCTAAGTTTCATATACATATAATTTTATGAGTTAATAAATCTTTTATATAAACCTTTCTTTCTCAATTGCTTTTTAAGTTTTCAGTCACATAACAAGAACTCTTTGTTCAAATCTTCCCCATGACCAATCTGTTGTTCGTTAATGACATTGCAAAGGTATTTGGACGATAAAAAAAAGTAAATAGGTGTTACTTTCATAAATAAGAGGTAAAACTATAAATTTTCATTCGGGATATTTTCGGGCTGATTAGCACCGTTGTAAGGCTATCAAAAAGAGGTTGAAAAATATCGTTTCAAAAAACAAATAAAAAATTTTGCCATTCCCCGACGATTATTCGGGAAATGGCAAAACGATTAATTCTTACCCGGCAGATACTGTGAAGGAGTGACGCCGTATTGTTCCGTAAAACGCTTACGGAAAGTGGCGGTATCGTTGAAGCCGACCATTTCCGAAACCTCTTGGATAGAGTATCGCTGCATACTGATCAGCTCGGCGGCTTTCTTCAAACGTACCATACGGGTAAGCTCCAATATACTACTATCCGAGTAGAGTTTTATCTTTCTATATAATGTAGGGAGACTCATGTTTAAAGAATCCGCCAAAATCTTCGCCTCAAAACTAGGGTCATCCAAATGTTTCTCGATCGTCGAGATAACCGCGTCCATAAAAAGATTGGAAGGGGAATCATCTTTCTTTACCGTTTTCTCTACCTCGGGATGCGCACCTACAGGACTCGACGTATAGAAACGTCTCATCTCATCCCTACGTTTCAACAAACTGTTTACCTTACTTCGTAACACCTCTACATCGAATGGCTTGGTTATATAATCATCGGCGCCACATTCAATGCCGGCTATAACATCCTCACTCTCTACCTTTGCGGTTAGCAAGACAACCGGCACTTGCGCTAATTCTGGGATGCCTTTGATTTCACGACAGGTAGCAAGCCCATCTTTAACGGGCATCATCACGTCACATAAAATAAGATCCGGCCGTTCAGCTCGTGCAATCTCTACACCCTCCTTGCCATTATGAGCTTCCGAAACATGATACTCACTGGCAAAAACATGACGCAGGAACCAACGGATCTGATCACTGTCATCAATCACCAACATTTTCTTCCCGGTCTCTTTCTTTTTCGGAACAACTTGGATCAACTCGGCGATCTCCTCCTTCTGCATCTCATTCAGCTTTACCAGATCACCATCTGGCTCGATGAATTCCACGGCACGTTCCATATAATGGCTTCTCCCCAATGGAATCAATATCGTATATTGGGTTCCCGTCTCGTCCTCCGATGAAATTCCTTCGAAAATAGCGCCGGAGGATTCTGTCATATCCACGATCTGTTTCAAACCCAAACGGGTACTTTCGCTTTCTCCTAACCCATCATCTTGGATAGAGAAAGAACAATAAGCCTTACCATTCGAGCGCACCACGGAAATATTGATCGAGATCTTTCCAAAGCGGTAGGTATTTTTTAACGCATTAGATAAAAGTACACGCAAGGCAAACTCCATCTTCCGACGATCTATCCAGACCCAAAGAACAGAGGTTTGGGTATTAATATGAAATTCCACATTATTCATGGCTATCCAGTCCACGAATAAATCACAAATCTGCTTTGTTATACTGATCATGTCATAACGAGCTATCCGAAGATGGTTTGCCACGTCATCTCCATGACGGGTATTTCGCAATTGCTCGATAAGGTCTTGAAGAGCCAAAGTATTACGGTAAGCAGACAATAATTGAGTCGCTTCACTAGAGTCAATATCATTTTTACGTTGCAACAACTCACTCAACGAACCAAGCACAAGCGATAGTGGAGTACGCATTTCATGAATCGTTTCAACAAAAAACGAATTATGGAGCTTTTCCATTTCCTCAAGGCGCTTTTTCAAATCCTCCCGTTCTACCTCATTATCCCTATTCCAATTATCAGTCTCACGGATTTTATTGACCAACATTTGTTGGATCTCCCGATTTTTTACGCTTAACGCATCGACAGACCGAAGAAGCTCATCGTTTCTCGCCATAAGCTCACCATCTTTGGCAATATACTCTTTCTTCAACCTATACATATAATAACTCAAAAAAGCTATTACACATATGGACACTATCAGTAAAATGATAAAAGGTAGAATTCCTTGAGAGCCCTCCATTGTATCATTGGCCGCAGCAATATAATGAGCTTCAACGAACAAGCCCCAAAATGCCATCATAAATTTCGCTTTAAAACCTTTTGATCTCATATCATTGATTATTAAGATGTTATTTATATAAAACGCCAGTAAAAAACGTTCGTTTAAATCTTGCGTTTTTATCTTCAACTTTTTTGCAGCCTTACAAAGGTCAAAAATTTTATTTAAATTTCAGTTATTCAGTTGGATAAAAATAATAAAAAAATAACATGATTATCAATGAGACTTCATAATTTATGCACATGAAAACGCAAGATTTAAACGAACGTTTTTTACTGGCGTTTT
>ERZ779645.299-NODE-299-length-30500-cov-19.828543_pt1 | contig 30500 bp, 49 predicted proteins | sample MGYA00511103_ERZ779645 | MGnify/ENA primary metagenome ERZ779645 (study PRJEB29588, sample SAMEA2158521) | human gut metagenome | biome: human gut; feature: human-associated habitat; material: faeces | place: Denmark | collected 2008/2010 ...
CATTTTATCCGCTTATGCAACTTATAATCAGGGATTTAATTTATAGAAGTCCCCTTAATACTTTTCCTATTACACCGCTGTCAATGCAGCCATATAGATCTAATGTCGTTATAGCCCCCAATTCACAAAACCTTGGGGAGAAGAACTCATAGTATATATCCCCTTCAACTGAATTGTCACTATTTAGGATCTCAATATGTCGCTTTTTGAGCTTTAATTTATAGTTAGGTATTGTTAATCCTTTGCATTTCTCTTTGAACAATACATCTATTCTTTTTTCAGCTTCTTTCTTTTCCATATTGCCTTCCATTATAAATCCAAACGAAGTTGGACAATTCATTAATAATTAACTATCCATATAAATTCAATTGTAAACTCCATAGCGATAGAGGTACGAGTTTTATTTTCATTTTTCTGCTCCTTTAGAATTCAGATAATTTTGAAAACGTTTGTTCAGAAGTTCTTTCCATTCCCGGCTTGGACAAGTATTAATTAACTGTATGTATTTATCATTATCAACTATAAGTATCACAGATTCCACCAGTTTCAATAAACTCCACTGTAAATCATAAAATGAACTTTCCGGGAAAATTTGCACTAATACCTCAGCTTCATCATACGAAATGGGGAGTTGTATTTGCTCTAATAACTCATCATACGATTTTATTACATCAATAATACTTTCTGTATCATTAATGCTTTCATTAGGCATTCGGCCTAAATCTTTCAGCTGTAAAATCTCAGTCCTCATAATTATTTCTTTAAGAGTTATTATGTCTGGCAGACAATCGACCATTTGGAAAATTAATCTACCTGCTTGATGCTATAAATATAAAGTATTATTATGATACCCACTTATTAATTTCACTAATTATTTCAGGATTATTGAATTCTGAATTCCACATTATTATTGAATCTGCATCATAATTATCACTGACCATAAATAATAAGATTTTATCATTTGTGATTTCACCGCTGTTTCTAAAGTCTTTCAGAACCTCAAGACAAGTATTTATAAGAAGAGCCTCATTATCTTCACCTGATAAGGCCGAATCCCTCAATAAACATGATATATCATTGAAAAACGAGTTATTAGATATTAAAACATCATTTTTAATTATCTCGCTATACCATTCTGACGGGCTAAACTTGTATGTTAAGAAATCTATGTCACCCTTTTCTCGTCAAGATAAGAACTTGTATTAAATAGCATAGATAGAGACATATATCCATCATCAGTATAAAGTGCATACGAGTTTATATCTTCATAATAACCTTGCTCTTTTAGATAACTGTGCATTTTTATAATGGACTCCATTATGCATTTCTTTAAGCTATCTTTATCCATATTATTATATAATTAATGATTAATATCCGGTAACGTATCTCCTTGTTCAGTCGCCTTGATTATTTTCCCATCATCCATCATATAATCACAACAATAATTGCCCCAGAAATCATATTTCATTCGATTCAGTTCATGTATTCGCTTTTCAATAAGTTCTTTATATTCTGGACTCTTTATTCCCATTATATCAATATTCGTAAAATTAGGAAGAGACACAATAGCAATTATTTGCTCTACATCAACCATAAAGAACTTGACCAGCGACTTAGGAACAAGGATTTGATTTCTATATTCATTCAAGATTGTATTTATAAGTTCCACCGTTTCCATATATCTGTTATCATCCCATTCCAGAGTAAGCCTTAGATAATTGAGAAACCAGTCTGAGAAATTTGATTTTATCAAATCCTTTATTCCGTGTTGCAATGATGACAATGGAGACAGCATATCGCTTATTCTGCCTGCTTGATGTTTGTTGTCACCATTCATCATATAATCAGAACAGAATTTATTCCAGAAATTATTTTGCATTTCCTTCAACTCATGTATTCGCCTTTCAACCAGTTCTTCATATTTCATTCTATCTTCTGGACACTTAATCCAAGATTTATTCAGTTTCGTAAAATTTGGATGAGACGCAATACCAATTATCAGCTCAATCTCATTCATAAAGAATGGAACCAACAACTTAGGAACCATAAGCTGATTTTTATATTCATTCATAATTGAACTTATAAGTTCCATCATTTCCATATATCTGTTATCGTCCCATTCCAGATTGAGCCTTAAATAATAGAGAAACCAGTCGGAGGAATCTGATTTTATATGATATGTTTTTATCAAATCCATTGTCATTAACACTTATGTTTTGCTGCATTTCGCTTTATTCAGTTAGTTTGCTGTTTGTTAGACGTAATTACTGCATGAGAATATTCTTTACACACAATCTCAACTATATCATCATAAGCAATAATAATAATATGATGATAACCATTCTTATAAAGAGGAGAATCTACTTTTTCTCTTATTGAGGAAACAGAGCCTCCTTTTACTTTACTTTCAAACATTTCATAATCGTACAAACTATAGTAAACAACACCCAAGAATACAAATTTCATTTGTACATTCTTTATCGTCTTATCATAGAAATCACACAGTCCATTTTCTTCTACATCTGCGTAGATCTCTATAGTCCGAGAATTTATAATATTGACATGACTAATAATTATTGCATCCCGTCCTCCTATGAAACCAATGTCTGTTATTATATCTTTTACCTCCATTTGTTCAGTTTTTCTGATAATGTTTGAATTGTTTCCTATAATTAAGTCAGTTTGCTGTTTGGTGGCTTACTCACTTTTCAGTAAGAATCATCCGCACGTCATACAGTTATCTATCAATTCAGTATCATATATTATTTCCACATCCTTGAGTCCTTCAGTATTGTGTATTCCACATACAATCAGAGTATTTTGTATTCTGAAATAGTATCTGATTTCATTTGTCAGAATATAATCTTGGTAAATGTACATTCCCAATACTTGTATCAAAGCATCTATTTTCATCCCTACCGAAAGGGGCAAATCCAAGTCTTTGAGAATTGCCGTACAAATGTCATTGATTATTGGAGTATTCATTTTCTCCATACTAATGGCACTTATCGCCCCCTTATTCCTTCTGAAAACAATAATTTGCCATCCTATAATCTCTGCCCAACCAATTATACCGGCATAATTAAATTCTCTCGGAATTACACTGTTTTCAACATAACTTTCCAGTCTGATGTTTGTATCAAGTTTCATATTTTCACTTTCAAATCTTGGTTGACAGCTGATTGCCATAAACAGCGATTTATGTGCGCATTATCTGCTTTTTCGAGTTATTACAATATCATCAAACATTAATAGTAAAGGTTGACCGCACGGTTTATATTCCTCCCAGTTCTCAACGTCAGGATCTTCATAATCCATCATCAAGTGATAATAATTATATATTCCAGCACGTTCGGGCGGCAAATCCGGCAGACTATGTACGTCATAGCATCCGACATTATCCAACCCTTTTTCTTCAATCAGTTTCAACCACCCTAAAGCTTTATCTACTTGTTGAAGATAGGAAAGTTTCTGTTGATTGCCATGTTTCAGAGCGTCAACAGTTTTTTCTCGTTCATTTTGTAATAGCTTAATAATATCTTTCATCCTTATTTTGATAATTTGCAGGTAATGTTCGATTATTAATTGCCTTTTATGGTAGCTAAGCCATCTATTTGAAACCTGCTTATAAAATAATATTTCGCCAGGAACTATTAAACCAACGTTCTTTGGCACTATCTATTCTCCAAAGACCTTTTTTGCGTACCATAACGAACAAATATTCTGATTTAAAATCATTATCTGTTTTAAGATAGACTTCAGCACGATTACTACTTTTGAATACAACATTATCTTCAGTATATTTTTCTATCCCGTCATATTTAGTTGGGCATCCAAAAGAACCGGCTTGTCCGCCATAGGCTCGTTTCTTGTCTGTACAATAAGCTGTAAAGACAGGTAAATACTTCTGTTTATATTCTTCAAATAAATCAGATGATTTGGTTTTGCCAGATTCCTGTTTCAAGAAAGTCTCCATTTCTATACAATTCATTGTACTTGCATATTCCAGTACAAAAGAAACTAAATATGACTTTAAATCACTTTCGCTTCTGAATTCTGTTTGTTCAAGATTAATTTGTTCCATAAGATTCATTTGTTAATAACCACCAATGTTTGGCAGCGTGCCGCTTATTCAGTCAGTTTGCTGTTTGTTAGTAACCTGTTACTCATCAATCTTTCGTAAAAGTAGATTATAATACTTCTCCAGCATCTTAATATTATTCTTTCTATCAATCTTTCCGCTTTCATTATCTGTATATGCCATCCACTTAAACATTAATTCAACGAAAATAGGCTTACCTGCTTCAGTTAAAGAACTTTCTCTGATTATTGAAGGCATAATTAGGTTTCCTTCATTATCAGATGGATTAGCACGCAAAAGTCCCTTTTCGTATGCAAAATTTAATAAGTTCTGACAACAGACTTTTGTATTGTACTTATCTCTTTGACGGATTTGACTTTCCATAAGTGCATCAACATCCAAATAAAATTGATCATTCATATTCTTTACATTTCCAAGGTTAATACAATTCTGGATATAAACAGCCTTTAGTACTTCGCCTGTTTGTTATCAACTAATATCATGTCTTACCATTCCATGTTCATAAGCCAAGCCATCACATTCTTCTTGTATGTTGGTCAGAAATTCCTCAACACCTTTTAACGAAACGTTTTCTGGTACATTTACGGATATAAATGAAGAGATATTAGAAATCTCTACTTTACATCCCATTTCAAACAGTTTGTCCCTGACCTCCTGGATACGTTCATCATTAAAATGTACCCTCAATGTGCTATTCCCGGAGGGTTTAACTACGGATTGGAAATGATATTCACCGTCTTCTTCTATAATACATATCTCATCACCAAGACTGATTTCATATGTATAGAATGGCACATTATCGACAATATATGTATCTTTACTTGTCTTCTTACACCACAAACCCTCAATAGAAAATGGTGGGTAACCATCTTCATCCCGGTCCAAACGGAATAACACTTTTATATGTTTGTCTTTTGTCATTATATTTATTGCCCGCTTTATAATGGTTTAGTTGTTAACCGGTCTTCTCAAGGACAATCAAACCGCTTGTTGGTAACTCATTTAATCATTTCCGGAAGTTGATCAATATTGTGTCGATTGTTCCAAACAAATCTGTAATCTTCTAATTTATATAATTCAGGACGGTTAAAATTTTGCATCACATAATCTTTCCCATCTGTAGTTAATATTATACTATCTTGATAACAAAATTCGTCAAGAAAAAAAATATTTTGTTCGTCATTGTAATTCTTTAATTGCATATCAGGATAAAGGAAATAGTTATATTTATTACATCCTATTGCTCTTTTTTTATTTTCTATATGGAAATCGAATTTATTATCATCAAACTCGCAAATCCTTATTACGAAAAATTTTTTATCAATAAATTCTTTCCCATCTTTTCCAAATACTTTCAATTCAGTTGCCTCAAATCGGCCATAAAGTTGATTGCTAATCATAAAGTTTAAAAAACTTTCAGATACGATTTTTAAGTTATAATTTTGGGGAAACCAATCAAATGATGGCTGCACTTTTGATTTGATATGTAAATACAAAATTTCAGGCATTTTAAATCGTGTATCATATGTTGGAAATCCATCTTTAGGTGGATAATACATTACCCAATCTCCTAAAATAGGTACTTGTTTTTTAGGACAGTACTTATCCGAAAGCCAATAATCTTCATATAAAGGAAGCAATTTAAACTCTTCAATTCTTGCTGGTGTATAAAACCATATAAAAAGTTCCTGTTTGTTCATAATATTTACTTTAAGAATGAATAATGATTAATAGCCGGTGACTTCTGTACTTGTCGGCATCGTTTCTTAATCAAGTTCAGCACGAGAAAACAAGTCCATAATCAACACTTGGTTCTCACATGCTTCTTTGAACTGTAGAATGAATCTTCTCAAAGCATCTTTATCTTCCGAGTAGGCACAGAACATACTGCCTTCTGAATCAAAATCAATTTTTTCAGATAACTCCGGAACTTGCTCTTCCACAAAGACACGAGCTAAGGACTCCCAGTCATAACCGTTGCCCTCAAAGCCCTCGTCTTCTCTTGCTTCGAAGATTTCAGCTTTGTATTCTCCAACATTCAGACATACTGAAGCTGTCGATTCATGATCAACCCAAAAGAAAGGTTGAATTTTCTTTTCAAAATCTTTAGTGTCCATATTGTTCCAATTCTTTAAATAGTTCATCACCATTGGCTTTTATACCGTCCCTGAATTTGGCAGGAATTTTATTGCCACAGCGTTCAAACCAGTCATTAAACGTCTTTTTCCATTCTTGTACTTTGTCTTTTTTGATGCTCAAATTTGCATCAATTGGAAATCTTTTTGCTAGCATATTTAGTATTTCAATGTGTGCTAAAAGAGCTTGTGTTGGTTTGTTTGCTGTTTTTAACCATTCTGCATTTTCTTCAATTTGTTTTATAGCCAAATTAAAGTAGCGTGCATTTGCCATATCAGCCATTTCATTACCATCGGGTGCAGTACTAAATATTTTCATTTTTTATTTGTTTTAAGTTTTACATCCTAATTATACTTTCAAAAATCATTAGTGCCCATATTGTTCTAACTCTTTAAATAGTTCATCACCATTGGCTTTTATACCGTCCCTGAATTTGACGGGAATTTTATTACCGCAGCGTTCAAACCAATCGTTGAAAACATTCTTCCATTCCTGAACCTTTTCTTTTTTAATCAGCAAGTTAGCATTAACTGTAAATCTTTTGGCTAACATAACTAATACATCTATGTGAGTCAAAACCGCTTGAGTTGGCTTGTTTGTCATTTTAAGCCATTCAATATTCTCATCTATCTGCTTTAATGCCAAATTAATGTATCGGGCATTTTCTAATTCCGCCATTTCATTGCCTTCTGGTGCTGTACTGAATATCTTCATTGCATTTCAAATTATTCTTCAACGATAATGGTTTTCTCTATTCCGTTTGTTCAGTCTGTCTGCAGTATATCAGTCTTAATATTATCTGATTCTACAAAGTATGTAATACACATTTCTATACAATGCCACAAATTCGTCTTTTTTATAATATAGCTGTGCAGGTACTTTGGCGTTAGCCATATTGACAATTATACTATACATTGAAATTACCCTAAGGATAGAATTTCATTTTGAAGACCACCAAATATAATCATTATTATTCTCAATATCAGCAAGTAAATCCTGAATTGTTGTTCTCTCGTCCAGAAAACATATTATTTCCTTGAATGGCATCTTTTAAAAGTCGAATATACTATATAGTTCATCTATAGTAAACGAGGCAAATGTTGCAACCCCTTTCCCAGACATAAAGCCCTGCTCCAGTACATTTCGTGTCGCTACCCGTAATTCCTCTGATTTCATAATCATATTCAAATTACAGTTCAGAGACCGGCCGACCTTCCAGCCTGGTTTAAATTTATGCTATCGCATTTTTATTTGGTAAGTTTCTTATATTGACAATCAACATCAAGAAGTTTATTTACCAATTCATCTCCAAGCCAACAATCAATTAGATATTTGCCATAGCTAGGTGTAAACGAGTAAATATCCTTATCTATCGCATTAATCATGTTTTCCAATTCATTCTGTACATTATGCAATGCACCATCAGATATAGCAGTCTTCCTTAATTCTAAAGGCTGTGCTAATATTCTCTTTACTTCATCAAGCATATTTGCACAACTGCTTCTTACAGTTTCTTTTTTACTTACCATATTAAACGATAATGTTTAGTGGCTGGCCGACCTTTCAGCGAGGTTTGCCGTATGTTATCACACTGATATTTTCTATAATCCCAATTACTCCAAGATAAATCCATCATCTATCATCTGTCGTACTCTTTCAGATACATAGACATTATGCGTCTTGTCTATTTTTAGAGCTGCAAAATTTCTCTTTATCCAAAGATAAAAGGCATTTTGCCATTTTAAGAATTCATTGCTTTTAGAGACTAATACCCCATCTACCAAATATTTAGTGATTCCAGATATACTTCCTCCAATGATTTTTTTATTTGCTACGTCAATATATGCTCTATCAAAAGTCAATATATCACTAATCATAGAATTAGGCGTAAATATCTTTTCAAAAGACACTGAAGACTCTAATTCTTCTATTACTACCGTATGCTTGTCTTTGTACACAATTACTCTATTCCAATCATTTTCACTGAAATCCCTAATTTGTATGGGTCTCAAATCAAATCCTCTTAATGGCATTGCTGAAATGGATATCTGTTTTTCCTTAAAATATTTGTCTAAGAGAATATAATCTTCTTTTATACAATACAGTTTTATCTTCTTCGCATTCATATTTTACTTATAAAAAAGAATTGTACAGTTCTAAGACCTGATGTACCAGGACTACTGAATCTTGAATAGTCTCCATTCTTCCACTTACAGATTACACATATTTGTTGTTTCCTATTTAATGGTATTCAACAAACCAATTAGCTCGTAGATATATAATGTTCGGCAGCGTTCTATTTAAGTGGAATTCAGTCATATTTCGCCAGCATCTTCTTTATTTAATTTTCATGTTATAAAAATTATATTCATTAGACATTACTGAATACGGTTTTAGGGTACTGATTACCAATAATCCTGCGCATTATTCTGTTTAAACTCTTTTATATTCTGATGTTCCTTGACTTTGTAAGTACTGATCCATTTCAATATCATTTATAACAAGTTTTTTAGGATCAAGGAACCAATCATTGTTGTCTATATAAATAGCCTCATTGTTAACTGTTAATGTTGATTCTACTTGTTTCAGAAACTTATTCATGAATATTTTGAAAGAAGATGCGACGAGAAACACATGCTCTGGTTCGCTTGTTGAATAGTATCCGATATAATGATTACCGGAACTGTCCACCTTATCAAGATAGCCAAAATTCTCACCCGAGCTTGTTCCACAAAAGCCCCAAAAGCGCATAGCCAAAAAACAGTCTAAAAACCATAAATCACTCATGTTATCATATACATTCATACCAAGATTATGGTTCTTTAATCCCAAGAAACAATAATCTAATATTGAAGCGCCATTTGTCTTCATTAAGAACTCGACATATTGTCTGTCAATCTCTCCAGTAATTTTTCCTATATGTTTTAATATGATTTTGGGATCAAAATTACGATACAATTTTATGTATGGAGATAATTTTGATAGTTCTTCTATATGTACAATTATTTCTTCCATATTACTTCATTTTTTATCCGACGATAATTACCAAACTTTAGGAAGGTCAAGCCGCTTGTTACCCACATAATTCATTTTTCTTTTGAGAGAATGGAAACATAGTTATTTATGTCCTGCTGTAATTCTTCCCAATGTGCTGATAGATTCGGATATAACCCTGTTGCACCATATCCTATCATTTTGAAAAGGGCTGTAAAACGCCATTCATTAGCGAAGTGCAAACTCTTTTCTTCTTCAATATCTTTACGGCGCAATACATCAGGATAAGCAAACCTAAGATACAATTCGTCTGCATGTTTTCTGCATTCTTCTGCGGTTTCGTTTATCCTAAGACCTATCGGTTGTATATGGATATGGTCTATTTCCTTTATTCTCACATCTGCCTCTTCATATTTTCCTAGTGCTTTTAGGATAAACACCTCAAGTCCCCATAGGCATAGTATAAAAGTCCAGACATTGAACGCTCCTCTACCCGGAAAAGGAACATTATGCGTATAGCGAGAAACTGCGAGAGCTTCATCAATATATCCATATATGAAAAGGCGATAGCCAAGGCTGCATAGATTTCGAGCATCCTCACCACTATTAAAAGAACATTTCTTTATTAATTTCTTACACAAACTCACCACCTTCTTTCTGGGGCAAGAGTTCATTATTGATTCAAACAATTCTTTTCCTGTTTCCATATTCTTTATTCTTTTGTTGGTAATTTCCGGCAGATCATCGACATTTAGAGAAGAATAATCCTTATGTTAATCACTTTATAAAACGTCTTAATCATTTATCTATATTTAATGACCATTTTGAAAAAAGGAAGCAACAAAGTCAAATCGCTTTGGTCCTGTTCCCCATTCCATAGAGGAATATATATAAATTATGCCTATTAGAGTTTTTACAGTTCAAAACCTGCTCAAAAACTGCTTCAGGTATTGACATATATGTAGTGCCATATTCTTCTTTCATTCATCGTAAATCATTCATAGATACCATATTGTCCAATATAAAGTTGTAAATCAAACTAAATGGCCTTCAAATAAACATAAAATGACAACGAACAAGATCTTTTGTTTTTAATATAAGTTTAATCACTAATTATTCCCTTTAATTTTTCATTTAGAGCTAGTAGAAACACTGGAATATTAAAATCAATGAGCCGGTTGCTATATTTAGGTAAAATGATAGACAAGTACTCATATAAATCATTGCTAATGTTTTTAATTATATCTTTTTCTGACAGTTCAATGTATTTATCTAAATTAAATATTATATCCATATTCAATCGGTTATTATTTTTATCATATCTGTAATATGATTTTATATTACTATCAGCAATCATCTTAGTATTAAATAATCTAATAACTATAGCTAATACTATTAGATTTTCCGAGTTTTTCCTTATCCTGTTATTAACAGTCTGTTGCCATTCATAATTTTGCATATAATCACATACACAAGATACAGAATGAACTAACTTATCATTAAGGCTTTTAGTCCCGCCCCATCGAACATCATATGTAATAATTAGAAACATAATATATAGTATTTTAGTGAGATACTTTATTTCCTAGTGGTAAAATTCCATTTTGCAGGTTAGATTCTTAATAGCTCATAATCACTTTCTTTTATGGAAACTATTGTTTGGCAGCCAACCAACCTCCATAGGTATGTTCAGCTGCTTGTTATAAGCTATATTTATTCAGTTTCTTTTTCTAAATCACAACATATTAGAGTAATCAGGCGAGTAAAGGCATACCATTCTTTCTTTGTCAATCTTGGTAGAGCTAGCTTCATAGCCTTATACACATCAGATTCTTCATTTTCCAAAGCATAAGCTATATCCGCCACAGAATAACTATTGGTTGATAATCCATATACATTTTTGCAAGTATCCGGATTTTTATATCTCTTGATATTGATTGCTTCTCCACATTGCTCATTGTCGGGCGTTTGTGAAAAATGAAAACACAATTCCTCTGTTATTGAACCTTCAGTGTGCTCGTTTATTCTCTTTAATATGTCCTGCAGAAACGATTTATCCATTTGACTTGAGATTTTATTAGGTTGCAGCTTGCTGTCGTTGGGGCACAGGGCTTGTTAACGATATTTTTTACGAAAATTGCCAAAATCCAGCGATTATCTCATTGGTAATATGGTGCTTATACAAGTACAATGCTCCATATCCGAATGGATAACTTCCAATGATAACATCGTCACTATACCCATCTTCGTCTATTGACAAAAAGAAGGAAAACCCATGTTCCTCTAATTCTTTATAATAGCTTTCTTCATCTTGAATAAGAAAAGGAGTACCACCTGTTTTTATAAGTACATTTTCGCTATCCTTATCTTCTGAATATTCACTGATAGAACACATTCCTAAATTAGCGTTTCGTTTTTCTACACAATTACCAATTTCAGAAAATTCATGCTCGACTATTTTTACCGCTATTGAAGGATATTTATTGTTATCAATAAGAGTATCATAGTCTTGATGAATCAAGATAGATAGCATAGTATTCTCCTTTTCAGGATGTACTAATGTTGCATAGAATTTATAATCGCCGGGAATCTGATCTTCTATACATATAGGAGGATTACCTCCGATTCTACCTTTTACATTCTTATCAAATGAAATACATTTGGCATATCGTTCGTTCATATTTTTTTTGTTTTATTATTATCGGTAATGTCTTGTGGCTTACTGACCTTTTCAGGAGAGGTTTAGCCGCTTGTTATGGTAATTTATTCATACTGCTCACATTCTTGTTCTATATCAGATTTTAGATCTTGAACTTTACGAATAATACCTTTTCCTTTTACCAATGGGAAAACAGCCAACATTATACTGTCTTTTTCTAACTTAGTCAGTAGTTTTTCCATGAAGTCATTAAGAGGAATTGGGGTTGGCTGATAATTATCCCATTTACACAATTCGGCAAATTCCTTCTCACTCCATATCGGAAACAAGACCTGTGCATCGCTTCCCATCAAAGCCCATCCTTCTGCATCCTTTAATCCCCAGACCTCTTCAAAGTCTGAAACCTTACGGATAAAATAATCATATCTTTCCGATGCCGTAAGATTAACTAGGGATATTCAGTAAATGTCTCTACCACATAATATGGCATATGAAGTGATTATGTTCTATCATCTTCATATGCCATTATTATTGTCATTTTTCCGTGCTCTCTCACATAATCTTATCCGGCAGGATATGACATTCCGGAAGAAGTCTGATGACCTCTTCTGTCCCTTGTGAATATAATCATGTCATGCTGCTTTAGCAGTTTTATTCCTAATTTTTTCTATCATCAGTACGGCATTGGCCGTATGTATTCCAAAGAAAATCCATAGGATTTCCGTTTCCCTATTCCGCGCCTTTATCCTGGAGAGTGAATAATGTTGCTTTTGTGTACCAAAGCTGCCTTCAAGCCTGGTAGCTCTCTCCTTTGATAGTTCACTTCTGAGAACCTTTCTCAAAGGTTCATCCTTTGCCGCCCTTCCCTTGCGAACGAATGAAGTTGATATACCATATTTCGTACAGAATTTTCTGTTGGCGTTATTTGCATATATGGAATCACCTGCCGCACATCTTACTCTCACCTTCATGAGCTTTTGTTGCATACGGATACAGTCCTTCAGACGTATACCTTCATTGAAAGCCTTGAACGAGATGTGTTCGATGAATGATATGCCGTCTATCTGTATGTTGTTAGACTTCGCACCGAATTCAACGGATTTCGTCTCCTTGCCTCTTACAATAGGACGTACATAATGGCGGTCAATGCTGACGATGCGGTCACTGACTTTTCGCCCTTCAAACATTTCCTTCTCCTGTACAAGAACCTTTCGGATGATGGAAAGCCGCTTCCGGTAATCCTGTGTATATCGGAGTAAGTTTCCGTACTTCCGATGAATCTCATCCCTCTGTATGAGGAGTTTTTCAAGAAGTCCGATCATACGGCGCTTGAGCATCCTTGTGCGTGAAGCCTTCCTCTTTCTTTTCTTGCAGTAGGACAGATAGGATTCCGCCACATTTTTGTATTTGTTACGCGGACGCCTTATGCCAAGTTCCTTGCAATGCTTGCAGATATGCCTGTAGAGCCATTCGAGACTTTCCCAGAGTAGTTTCATGTCTGTCGGAAAACGCATGTGGCTTTCATAACACGTAGCATCGGTCATGCACACGTGAAGGTTCTCAAGATATGGTTTCCAGTGTGTGGCCAGTATCTCCTGAAGGGATGCAATGTCAAGGCGGGATGCAATCTCATTACGGATGGCGCTGACTATCTTGTAATTGGTTATGGGGAAGGCCGGGTTTATCATGATTCCACAGAACATCTGGTAGTATATATTGCCGTTGAGATGTTCCACCAGCTGTCTGTCGGAAAATCCGGTGTAGGCCTTTAGAACCATGAGGGAAATTTTTGCCAAAGGATTGAAAATATTCCTGCGTCCAAGACGCTGTTCTGACAAACCTATGGCTTTTGCCATACGTTCAAACGGGAACACTGAGTGAATCCTGCCCAGTTCACTCTCATTAAAACTCTTGCGATATTTTTCCAGAACATCAAATTCTGTAAAGCCCAAAGTAGGGTGAATTTCCGAAATATTTTGTATCTTAGCCATATCTTTGTTGGGGAAATTCCCCCGTTTTGGCCGTCAAACCTTATTTTCGGGGGAATACCTAAAGATACAAAAAAGCCAGCTAATTCGCAACACTTTGTGTATGAATTAGTTGGCTAATTTTGTATTATTTACTGAATGTCCCTAACTATATTATCAATTTTACTATTTCCCATATTTTTACTATTTTACTTCTATCATAATGTCCGGCGCGTAATCGACCATTATGGGCGATTCATCACTCGTTATGCGCTTTATTTTATAATACAATTATATTCTTTTATAAAATGACATCCTTCAATATCTTTTGATGCAGTAGGACTTATTTTTATCTTAGTCCTATGCACATTTTCACCTATCGTAATCGTCAGATTTCTGCATAATTGCTTAATCCTTTCTACCACCACTTGGTACACATCATTATAATTTTCCAACTCATCACATAGTATTTCTCTATTTTCCTCTGTTGAATATATTTTCTTAGGATATTGTAATTGAACCCCCATGATATTCTCCGGGGAATTTATGTAACTGAATTTGGTTTGTAACTTACGTTCTTTATCAAGGTATAAAGCAAATATATTGAACCCAACACAAGGCTCACTGAAATCCATTGTTTTATACCATAATTTGTCATTTGGATCTTGAAAGGGAGCTCCATAGGCACACTTACTTAGATTGTTTGAAAAGCCTTTGAGCAAATTGTTAAGTATAATATAATCGATTCTTTCACCGGACGTTAGTAAACGGTAAAAATTTTCGAAATCCCTTACAAAATCTGCAAAGTTGCTTTCTATATAATCCGCAGGTACTCTCCTGCAGTGTTCCACAATGTGAAACCCTCGCAAAATGTCTTTCAATTCTTGCGGTGTAACCAAGAAATTGTAAATATGCCATCCTTTTGGATAATATTTCATGCTCATATTATATTAGTTTCTAAGCGGATAATGTTTGTAGGCTAACCGTCCTTTTCAGTGGAGGTTGAGCCACTTGTTACCAGCATTATTCTTCCAAGGGTTCAAATGGTTCTTCTTGAAACACTCCATTTTCATCTCTGATATAAGCCGTACCGTATGGAGCATGAAGTAACGGAATTATATCAGGATCGTACTGGCAGATGGTATTTAGTTTATAGATTCCACTATTTTCGGCCTTTTGCATATACTCGTCACTCTCATCACCTGCTGTAAACCGCCACCCACTGTCATATCCTTCAAATGGACTGTCTTCTTCTGGTTTCTCACGATACATATATCCGACAGGTAAGCCATCTACTGTGATTCTATCAGTAGCTATGCAACCATCAGACGTATCCCAATCTTTAAGAAGGACTTCATTTTCTCGTCCAGTTATAAAAAATCTCTTTTCCTTTTTCATTTTATTTTACTTTTTTCTGGTAATGTTTGGCAGCTAATCGCCATTTGTGGTGATTGAGGTGCGTGTTAGATACATAATTCATAATCAAAAGGAAGATTATCAATTAAGTTTTCATTTATTTTTGATAGTTCATTTTTCAATTTGGCTTTATCTTCATTTGTGTAACTATCTGATTTTTCATATTGCCTAAAAAGGAAAGCTAATTGTAGCCATTGTGAAAAATCAATATCCATACATTTGAAGTTTTCTTCACACATACACTCTTTATCATGATCGTAGAAGAAAACTTTTCCCTGAGTATCAAACAACCATAAATCCCCTTGTCCGTCAGCACCAAATATCCACCACTCGCTAATTTCGCTATCACTTGTTCCTTGTACCCAATAACTAATATCTGAAAACTCTTTATTCTCTTGATATGCTTCTTGCATACCATAAAGAATATAATCTGCACTGATTTCTGTTGTTATAATACTGGTTACAATATCTTTGTATAATTCTTGAAAAACAAATGATACAGATTTAGGAATACCATACTTATTCTTTGAACGAGGTAAAGATGTTCTTATCTGTTCGATTGTTTTTATTTCAAATAAACTGTCATTTTCCATATTCACATTGTAGCTAATGTTTGGTGGCTAACAGACCTTTTCAGAGAAGGTTGAGCCGCTTGTTACTTTTTTACTACATTCCTTTTAAGTTCTCTTTTATTTCCTCTACTCTTGCCTCAATCTTCTCAAGTGGATATTTTTCACTTCCACCGAGAGCATATATCAATACTAACTCTCTCATTTCAGCGTAAAGAGCATCTCTTATGTCTGTTTTATTCCCAAGTTGGATACTTTCTTGTACATTTTGCTCTCGTCCCTCTAATAGTGAACCGTTGCATCGGTTCTTTATATTTTCAACATCCGTCTCTGCCTGCATGATTCCCGCCAACGCCTTAGATTCATGCAGAGCATCTTTATTTTTTCTTGAAGCATAATAGACTAAAGCCAACATCAGTTCGACTTGTGTCCATGTATTCCAGTTACCAGTAAACGATACAGAAAGAAGTATTGAATACAGTTGAGTAAGCTGATTGGTATAATCATATATATACAGCCAAAAACACAGGTCTTTCAGATTTTCCAAATCTTTTGAAGACTTGAAGTTCATCTTTTTCAGAACCTTCTTGCTCAAACTCTCGATACGTTTATTACCGAGAGTGGATAGTCTCAATACAATATTTGTTAGTTCTTCATTCATCGCTTATTGTTTATATATTCAAAAAGATAATGTTTGTCGGCCAATCGTCTTTTTGTGCGATTAAGCCACATGTTAGCATCTTCTCTTAAAAAGATTATTGATTTAATCTTCAAACCAGTAGTCAATGCCAGGATTATACTTTTGACCAATAAGTTGTTCTCCATCAAAATCCATATCAAGATAACCGTCATCATCTAAAAAATAGATCTTCTCTTGATAGCAAGCAATTATAGTACGAAGAAAATCTTCGAAAGAATCATGAATTTTAGTTGGTTCATCACCATCGTGTTCTATCAAGAAAACTCCACATTCATTACCCTTTGAGACTTTCAGTGCATAAAAATCAGAGGAATAATTCACAAGAAATGGATAATACTCATCTTCTCCTTCAGGAACCATTTCTTTTATCGATTTCATGAAGTTTTCATATTCATCATCCCTTATTAGAAGATATCCCGGCAAGAAATCCATCAACTGTTGATCTTCAATCTCATAATATGTTCCACTCACTTTGGAGTACAATAGTTTTAATGAATCTGGAACAACCAATAACGATTCACTGTTCTTTGCAATACTCGAAGCATAGCCTGGTCTTAATTCATCAGATAGATTAATAAATTCATCTATCAAATTAGATATTTCTTTTTCCATATTCAAAAAATTATTTAGTTATAATGATGCTAATGTTGGTTACTAACTATCAAGGAAGGTTGAACTGCTTGTTATTATAATATTTCAGTCCATAAAATCATCATTTTCCAAATAATAGTTTATTGCTTTAATAATAAGATCTGTATCATCAATAGAAAATTGAGGATTATTATCTAAAAGATTATCTATAATGTCTTGAAATGTATCCACAAATAAAAAATCAGAGACATCATATGCTACAAGAGATTCAGGTATTAATCCAAATTCGGTTTCAATTAAGTTCTCATCTTTTTCTTCTTTACTTGACAAGACCCAAAATTGGGAATCTTGAAAATTTGATTCATGTCTTTGCTCCATAAATATACGACCTGGATAAGGCAAAGTCTTGTAAGATGATACTAATTCAGAAAAAGTCTTAATGTTTTGCATATATGTTAGTTTTAATAATTAATGATAATGTTTGGCAACTAATCAACTTTTATAGGTGATTAAGGTGTATGTTTGCAATATATTTATTTTTTTCTTGTTCAACGTATATTTCAAGTAAAGACCAAATATCAAAATCTGTATATAAGTATAATGACTTTCTCAAAGTCTCTATTTCATTACTAAAAGGAGATGTTTGATTAATTACATTTATTTTGGATAATATGTCAGCTTCTTGATTCGCTCCTATATTTTGGAATGCTTTAATTATTTTAAGGATAATGCTGTCAATCATATTATCAAGAACTCCACCTATCCCATTTACTGCAAGTTCTGTATCAAATGCTATAATATAGATTGCATCTTGAATAAAGTTAGGATAATTTCCTAACTTGTCGAGTTCTGGAAAATCCTTATCTTCTCCTTTATACATTTCTGCCCCTAATGTTTGAATTATGTCATCTGCTGACAAGTAGGGTATATTTTCTAATATCTTTTCTAAAGCATTCATGTTTTTTCTATTATATCGCTAATGTTTGGTGGCTAACCGACCTTTTCAGAAGAGGTTAAGCCGCTTGTTATTCGCTAATTTTCTCTTGATAAGGCAAAAAACTAACATTAAAAGTTTCACATACAAAATACAAATTAGATTTGCGGATTTGATTAATGTCGAAATTTGCCTCCACACAGTCTAAATTGAACCAATATAGACCATTTATTATTTGTATATCCATATTAAAGATGACTTGTAAATCTTCTTTTCGTTTTTGCCTTATAGTAAATTCAGATATATTTTCTGCAATGATTTCAAGATTAAACCACCCTTCTGAATTTTTTACGGATAATTCCAAAATGATTTTGTATTCCGCCAAATTTATTCTAATTTGACGAATCAAACCATCTCCTGCGTTATGCAGATTGTTTTTCAAATAGTCTATAAAATCATTGTTATTCATTTTTTTATTTTTAGAACGAATAATTTCCTGCAGCATTCCGCTTTAAGCGTTAGTGCTGTTTGTTAGCAATCGTTTAAGTAAGCTGCATAAAATGCCATTCTTTTGGATAATCTTTCTTTATCATATTGAACAGCAACTTAACGTTATTAGAGTGTTTCTTCTTCAATATTGAATAGATATAGTTATGGCAGGTACAACAGGCTCTTTCTTTGTTAGAGGCTATACAGTAAAAAGAATCAGAATTTACCTCTATACAAAACCACTTCCAGCCATAGTGTCTTTGGATAGTGTTTCCTAACAAAGAACCCAATTCTAAAGCTCTTTCCGTAATTTCCTCTTCATCTGAAGTTTCAAAATTGTTGAGATAGCCCTTTATTCCATCAAGAATGGCAGAAGATTCGGCACTTTCCTGTACACCTATAAGAGCCAGCCCTTTGGTCGCAAACTCGTCTATTTCCTTGCGTTCATCCTCATTTATAGGACGATATTCTTTAACTTCGCTCATAGCTTTATTTATTTGTTATTATTAATTGCCAATGGTTTGGTGAAGAACAGCGTTTAGCTGTTGGCTCGACCTTGTTAGAAAAATATTATACCCATTCTAATATTGGGTTAGGTCTATGAACAAGATACTGTTTATTACCCGGAATTGAAAATGTTATTCCTGTAATGCAATTTCGTTCAAGCTCCTCTTTTAGTTTGTCAGATATATAAATCATCCATGAAAAGTAGGGTATTTGAAACAAATCCATTGAGAAATCAAAAGAACGATTAAAATATATCTTATCAACTCGTTCAAACTCCCAATACTCCTCAGATAAAGCAGATATTTGTTTTTGATTTTTTTCTCTTAGCTTTGCCGTTTGAGATAACTTACTTATCATTTCCGATATAGTTCTGTTATGTATAGGCAAGTTCTCTACATCTTTTCTATCTCTGACCAAGAGATATTCTCCTGCGTTTGTTTTTATCCGAATATTGGATTTTTCATAATCAATCATTCCTAATATATCATTTTGAATATAGGTAAAGTCATAATGTAGAGCATAATAGTTGATATCAACCTTATTCCGTTTTTTAGGCATATAAACATCTACATTAAAAAACCGATGTTCGGGCAAACAGTAATGTTCCATGATATTTTTGACTTTTTCTGATATACACAACTTATCTATTGGGCTGAGGATAAAATCATTAAGTCTATTAAATTCTACATCATCATAAATCCTAATTTCAAGATTTAAGTCGGGAATTTGTTCTGGATATGCACCGTTCTCTCTGATATATTTCAACAAAGAGAATTCCGGCGACTTTTTCCAATAGTTCTGTGTATACTCAGCAGAACTTGTGTCCTCTACTGTTAATACATAGTATTCTTTGTTCATAGACGTTCTGTTTTTGCTAATGGGATGCAGATAGCAACCCATTACGGTTGCTTATCCGCATGAATATATTTCTTAGTTCAACATTTTATGGTCAATGTTTTCAAGTCTGCTGATGAAACATTGTAATGATTTTACAGTCCGGACAGATTTCTATGAACAGTGTTCCTTCCGCACAATCAATTATTGTATCCCAATGAATTTGGGCGAGGTATTTCATTTTCTTTCCACATTCAGGACATTCCCTGTATTCCCAATCTTGCACCCAGTTCGCAAAACCGCCAATTGTATTTACATCCTCTTCGAAAGCTCCATAGAACAAGGGTCTTTCTTTTTCTGAAACCACATATTTGTTCTCTGCCATCCTGTTTATGATATCGCCATGTTCAAAATAATTTTCATCGATGCCTTCATACTCCATAATCTCATTTTTCCCATCAAGGGTAAACCTGTTTGACACACCTTCTGATAACGTGATGCAATTAGGACAACAACTTGCGGTAATGATTCCATTAAGTCCCAGAAATGCAAATCTCTCATCTCTTCCATCGATTACTAAAATGTCCACAAGCTCACAATCGCAGTGTGGGCATTTCCCGCCTCTTTTTCTGGCAATGAATGTTCCATTTTCATTCTTCGCTTCTCCGGGTTCAAACGAAAAGCATTTGTTAAAATTTAATTTAATGTGTTCGTTTTTACTGTCAAAAGTCCATCCGGCTTCTTCGGCATATATGTCGGAATCGACGTACAATTCCTTTCTCCAAGGTCTCGGATGTAGTTTCAATTCATACAGGGTGTCTTGCGACTTTTTATCTCCAATCATTGCCAGACAGCCTAAAAGCCGACTGCCCGTATCAGCGGATTCTGTCGTCATGAGCTTTTCTATCAACTTATCTCTGACTTCTTCGTCCGCCTTGTAATACAATGCGTTTGGATAATATATTTCTTTTTCACAAGCCGCCCTTGATATTTTGTTGCAGTCAAACCCTCTTGTCATAAGGTCATAGAAAACACGGCATTCATCAGTCGAATAAAACTCATCTTCCACTGAGACTTTTAGTTTCTCTATAACGTCTTTCTTTTTCTGTTCTATTTCCTGTTCAGTCCAACCATTTACTTCTTCTCTGTGATGCTTTGCCCTGCATTTCCAGCACAAGCCATCAAAGCCCAAGGGCGTTCCGCATTCCTTGCACTTGTATTGCAATCCAGAAAATTTTCTTTCTTCTATTGTTGCCATAATCTTTTAACTTTTAATTATTTTACTATTGCGAATAATGTTTGGCAGCGTTCCGCTTTAAGTGGTAGTGCTGTTTATTATCAATCATTTTGACCTATTACAATATTCTCTAAAACATTCTACAAAATCCATATTTCTCTTCTGATGATATTTCTCAAATTTTTTTCGATGTGGTAAGAAACCATCCCTTTCTACATCTTCAATAAGTTGCTCTAAATTGGAGAAACGCTCAAAGAATGGTAAAGCATATTGATTTATTTGGTCACTAATCTCTTTGATTACACGTTCCCGTTCCATAAATGTATCTACCCAATAATCTTTCCAATCATTATTCTGTCGGGTCAATCGAGTAATTGTGTCTATTATCACACTGTCAATGCAATCATCCTCATTATGTTTCTGTTTACGCCATTGAAGCAATACATCGGATTCTACAAAAAAACGGGCATGAAAACAGATGGAACTGAATTGTATGGAAGGCTGGAAATAAAAACCAAAGGTAAAAGGAGAACCTTTTTTTATGATATCATTCCTGCTTTTACGGTACTTGTAACCCAATGGAATTAAAGGTTCTGCGATTCGTTCACATGTGTAAATAAATATTTCTCTTGGTTTTGTTCCTTTAGGAAAATCTTTTATCTCCATCATAATTTTATTCCGTTGATTGATAATGTTTGGTAGATAAACCACCTTACCTTAAAAGTTTCATCTGTATGTTAGCAACCTATTTTTATTCGTTTCTCACCTCATTCAACCATTTATTCATCAATTTTTCAGAAGGTGTCTTTTGCGTCCGGTCTGTATATGAAATGAATTTCCAAAAAAAAGACTCAAAAGACTTTTCTCCATCTGGAGTTAAATCATTCCGACGAAATTCAAGTTTTATAATTCTGCCTTTTGTATCTACCGGTCGATTTTTCAAGAAACCGTTATCCCAACAGAAAGACAATAAAACAACAAATTCATCATACAGTCGTTCAATATGTTCCATATACCTTCTGTTTACTGTAAAATGATAGGAAAGTTCACACATTAAATCCTGCCATGCATGTAATTCATTATAAGTTTCTTTGAATAACAGAGAAAGTAGTTCTTCGTCATCTGTATTTTCAACCAGTATGAAATCCTTTTCTCCCGGCGGATTTTTATATGGACGACAGATTTTTGCATCAGGCAACAATTCTTTTCCTTTATCTGTAAGAAAAATATAGCATTGATTCTGATACAAGACACCTATTTTCTTTCCATTTATTTGGAGTATATACTCTCCAAAAATTGGTTCTGTAGAAACATTTTCTACACTCCGTGCTTGTTTCTCGATGAAATCTGCAAATTTTTTTGTTGTCATATCGCTTCACTTTATGGTTGCTAATGTTTGGCAGATAACCGACCTTTATGGGCGATTAAGATGTATGTTAGCTGCCTATACATCTTCTTTCTGTACTTTTGAATAATAACCTTTGGGGATTTTATCAAATGGAACAGACTTAAAAGCATTACCAGACTTTTTATATACCTCTTCTCTATAAGGATATTTCGATATTATCTTCTCTATGTCCCTATAAATGGCATTTATACTTTTCCATTCTGTTCCACATTCACTACACCCATAAAGGCCTTTTATGTCTTCGTCTTCTTCTACAAAACCAATACAACCTTCAACTGGGCAACAAAAAAGTCTATTATCAACTATTTCAGATTTTTTTTTAGTACTTAGACCTAGCATCTCTAAAGGATTAACAAAATCAAGAGAATGACACAATGGGCAAGTAAGAATAAAATTTTCTGTTTTATATTTTGCTTCCTCCATTATTTCTTTTTTTTGCTTTTCTGTCAGTTGGTATTCTTTACCGCAAACTGAACAAATTCTCTTATCTAACTCTTTCATATTTATATTTTATTTATAGGTAGCTAATGTTTGGCAGCGTTCCACTTATTCAGTCGGTTTGCTGTTTGTTATCAGAATCTTTAATGTATTTATACCAATCACTTTTTGTTATTTCTTCAAAAGTAGGTGATATAAATCGCCCAAATGTTCCAAAAGGCAAACAAGAATCCTCCTTAATGCCCTTTGCCGGGTCATTCCATTCTGCTTCACATTCGGTACAATAAGCATATAGTTGAGATGTTTTGCTATCTTTCACTATCTCAACCCATCCTTGATTGCAAATAGGACACCAAGCTATTTTATACATTCCCTTTTATTTTACATTCAGATAATGTTTGGTGGCTAACCGACCTTTTTAGGGGAGGTTAAGCCGCTTGTTATAAGCTACTCTCGTTTCAATATTTTTTTACCTTTACAAGTAAATCCATAAGAGAAAGCCAAATCTATTGCTTTCCTTGAACTTTCTAAAATATAACTATATAAATCATCATAGTTACTAAATTCAGGAAGAAAATCATATGAATATTTCGGATTACTTATTTTGGGATATGCTTCTTTTACGCAGGAAAGCCCATAGGCTGCTTGCTCGTCATCCGGTATGGGGATTGACATATAAATTGCATATTCTTTATCCGAGGGATACCGTGCAAGACGCTTTGCAACACCGATTTTATCGGTTCGTTGAAAAAGCACATTGACTAAAAGATTCCAATCTTCCAAATCTTGTAGATTGATTTTAGGTGCAAGGGTTTTAATATATGTCTCTAACTCTGACTCTATTAAAGCAATATCAACATATTTTTCAAGATTGGGAATCTCACAGGGCATCAATACTTTGATTTTATCATTCATGGGTAAATACAATTTAAATTCAATATAGCTTATAATGTTACGCTAACAGCGGAATCCGCTGTTATTTTTCTAAATACACTCTCATTTTATTCTCCACGGAGAAGATTATCAAATTCTCTAAGAAGTTCAATACTACCGAAATTTTCAAGTTCAAAGAATATCTCGTCACCGTTCTTCAGCTTTACCGTCAATATCCCATCATCATTGGTATAATTAGTTTCCGAGACATCAGCACGATTGAAAGTTATCATTTCGACATTTCCCTTCCTTATCTTCGGATAAGTCACCTTAGTGTCATCCACTGTTATCTGACAACTCTTGGCCGACATCATTTTTGCTTCACGCACATGGCTATATGCAAGATACAGCAAATACAATCCTGCTATTATCAGAATAACTGCTGTTGGAGTTGGCCCAAGAATACGGGTAGAGCCTATACGAAGACCAAAAGGATAGACAATTGGTACTACAATCAAAGCTATTCCGGCTACTATCTCGGTTATATTTCCTTTAAGTACAGATTTGGGATAATAATCAAATGTTTTCATAATTGCCATTTCTTTTAAGTTCCTGATGGATTATTTGCTCACATTGAATAGGTAGATAGTAAGAAAGATACACAGTGCAACTACTATCCCAAGAAACAGACGGTATCCCTTCTCACCCAACAATTCTAACAGGAAATTTTGATTCCAGCTACCAGGACGGGAGTAAGTCCATTTCCAGCCAAGTACCAGACCCACAAACCAGACAAACAGAATCACCGTTACTACAAGATAGCCGTACCGTGGTTCATTTTTCAACAATTCGGGGAAATTGGTTATCATACTCACGAGCTTCTCATACCATTCCATAATTCAAAGTTTTTTTTGATTATAACTCTCAGCTCACCGGCCGCGACATCATGTATCGAGTGATATCTCATTCCAGTCATTCTCCTCACTGATTATCCACTCCAGTGCTTTTCTACGTTCCATGACAACTTCTTCGTTGAATTCACCACAGTTTGTTTTAGGATTCAGTCTGTGATCCACACAGGCCCAATGAATATTATAGTACAGGTCTATCATATCCAGTATCTCTGAAGCGGTACGCATTTTACAGGCTGCCCGGAACTCTTCAAAGTTCTCAAACTGTTGAACGAATTTTACCATAGCATTTGTATCGCAACCTTCGCCCGGAGCTTCCAGTTCCTCAGATGTTACAAACCCAAGTACCCACATCAGTGTATAGCTGCTCTCCACTGTCCAGCTCACATTTACGGCCAGACGTTCGTCACATTCTCCTGTCAATATTTTCTTTTCATCGGGATACAGTGCATCCTGAACATTATATCGTTCAATGAACGAATTTATTATCTCCCTACCCTCCGTTTCAAAGAACTCATGGTCACTGCTGAAGTCACATGCAAGCATGGCGCTGAAAAAGCTGGCAAGGAATCGCTTGCAAATCTGTTCCTCAGTCTTGATGATTTCATAACCCTCTATCAAAGGCAGCCATTCACAATGGTCGATGCCGAGAACACCTATTTTCATCAGTGTCCTTTCTCTTCTTGACTTTACTTCCTTTTTGTCTTTATCCATACTTTTATTATCTAAGGTTATACTTGTTATTATCTGTTACATTTTGCTTCTCGCTTCATTTTCATACATCATCCCTGTATCACACTTATCTATATCACTATCAGTCTTTACCATTTTCCACTCTTTCACATCATTTCTCAATAGGCCAATTTTCATATAGGTTATCAAGTTTTTTCCATAATGTATAATGATGTCACATTGAAAGATATGTACAAAAAAAAACAGCGACATCCAGACATGAAGAAATCATGAACCGGATATCGCTGCACAATACTTGCCATTCCTTCATCCAGAATGAAGGAAGCAACCTATTATTCAAATACCTTTTATCATCAGAAATGTCAGAGTAAATTTGTAAAACTTCAACTTGATTATTTGATATAGATAGATTTGATATATGTTCTGCTGGTCTGACGGAACTGTTCATTACAGTACGTCCCCTACTCTCATGAGGTGGACCTTCATAGAATATGAGCACGTGGGTTCTACCCCCTATTTTCAGGAAGGGCTTGCAGTTGTTAGACTCCATGTCTGCAAAATTGAAACTGCAATTCTGGCCTATATTCTCATATTTTTGCAAGTTCTAATCATTTGATAATTACAAATATACCAAAATATATTTGCTATACTTACAAATTAACAAAAATTTTCACCGGACTTTCCTATATCTTTTCATGAACATTCAAATTGCCTCGTATTCGGACGCTACACTTCATATAATATCATATTCACAACGCATATCATAAGAATTATCTACAATACCTCACAGCAGAAATTACCGTTCGATTTTCAATCTCTGTTTGTGATATCCGAATATCTCCTCGCGTTTCCACATTCCATATCCTACAGTCCTGATGCTTTGTGCCGCACCTTCTCGAACTGAATCTTCCTGTTGATATCCTTCAGACCGGCATTATGCTTCATAAATTCAAATATCAAGTCTCGTTCCGCAGCCTCCCTTTTGTTTTCCTCCCACGCCGGATACACAAAGTATAATGTTTGACCGGGATATCTGCACTGTTTCGTCTCAGGGAAAGCATCGGCAAGCACCTTATACACCAGTGTGTCTCCCTTCAGTATCCACCTTCCGGTATAATAGTCACCCCCTTCCCTATCCAGATTGAATATGTTGCCAATATACTCAAAAGTTCCGTCAGGCTTCAGTTGCATCATCGTGTGGGGTACATCATCCTCATATGCGGCGTATGTTCCTGTCAGGCAGTCAGTACCGCTCTTACTCACGTTTATCTGTGTTGCAGCATGATTGTCCGCAGACAAGTCCCAGCCTTTACAGGAGTTTGGATAAGTCCATACATGTATATATTTCTTTGTCGTGTCAGTCGCAACGAACTCCACCCTGTATCTGAACGGTGCTGCTTCCATTACCTCCAGAACAACTGTATCTCCCCTGTTGCACCCGAAAGAAACACTTTCAGAGTCCATCGTTACTTTTATCTGTGGAGAATTCTTGCAGTACAGGTTATGTACATAGCCTATGTCCTCCCCCTCTACATCATTCACGATTTCCACATCAAAGGTTATCGGTTCCTTTAGCTGCTGCCCCTTGATCGGCAGTATGCACAATACAGTTAATACTATGTACAACGACTTTTTCATCCTGATATATGCTTCAATTTATACATCATGCCATCCGTCATCAGCATTTCACACCGGTTATCAAAGTGGAAAAGAATCCATATTTCCAGCGCAAATGCGATTACAGACAACACTATGCAGAAAATAGACTGCCTTCTTCTGCTAAACACTTCCATTCCGCTTGCCGAATCATAATACCCGCACAGCCTGTTATATCTCTTCTCATTGTAGAAGTGTCCGTCCCACAAGGCAATCAAGACCATAGGCAATACAAATATACCAGCTGTGAACTCTCCCGTACACTCATATATTGCTTTTGCAGTTACGTCGTCAGTTGACAGCAGCAGGATACATACGGGAAGCAGCAGATATGTTGTCTTCACAAACGAGACTATTATATGGCTCCTGATTGGCAATCCGCCTGTTTCAGACGTATGCCTCCAGACCCAGTAGAATACATGGTCCAGTAGTCCCGGAGACTTCCCTCTCATGCCTTTTTTGTTCGGAGTCGGGTTTCTCATTGTTAATCTCATATTTAGAGTTATATGGTCTATAATATCCACCTGTTACATATCCCTGGCATTGCTCCCTGTACAGCCGACAGTATATGGTCAATCCTCAAGCTACTCTCCTTTGAATATCTTATATACATAGGAGAATGATTGGTTCTCCAGGTCATTATTGGCTATAGCCGCATTTATGTTTGATTCGGCATACTTTGTAGCCTTTTCAAGTTTCCCGTCACCAATCAGATTTTTCACCCAAGTAGAATCCTTCAGGTACTTTTCCATTTTCAGCAGTTTCTTCAACTTCGGAGTTGGGTCACTGAAGCATGGCTTTATATGAGGTGCCAGTCGCGTAGAGACTGCACTGTAGTTTTTCAACAGTTCCGTACAGTTTTCTTCAAAATGCAACAGGAACCAGTACTCTATACTTGGCATACTGTGACATATCACGACTGTTCCGTTTTTTATTTCATCTACAAATTCTTTGACAAACTCTTCATGTCTCTTCAAGCAGGTTTCATCCGCATATATTGTATCCCAGTCAAATACACAATAGATTTTGGCATCCGTATTCTTTGACAGTATCTCCTTTATCCTTTTCGGGAAAACCTCTGTATAATTGGATTCGTCTGCAAAATACTCCGGTTTAATATTGAACTTATAATCCGTCAGATCATTTATATGCTTGAAATAGAAACGTTCAGTATTCTGTCCACCGCTAATGATGAATGGATAGAGAATACCCATTTCCCTTGTACCATGCTCTGCTTCCTGCTGCTCATTGTTTTCATTCTCAGCTTCACCGGTGGCAGATTGGACGGAAGCAAAATATTTGGGTTCTTCTGCACTTTCAGCTAATTCTCTCTTACACATGACTATTTCATTGTTGCACCAAACCTTTTATTCCTGTATGCTTCCCTTATGGAAGACAGACGATTTATCCCTTTGAAATCGGTCAGCTTATAAAGCTCCGTAATTCCTGATTTTTCTTTTTCCGTAAACCAGACCGAATCTTTTCTTATCAGGTCATCCACCAGGTCAAGCAGACCGTCGTTATGTGTCGTCACAAGAATTTGGGACTTGGAATGAGACTTCAAATACTCAAACAGGATTTTTTCAAGCAATTTCGGATGCAACGATGTCTCTATCTCGTCAATCGCAAGAAATGAGTTGTTGTTCAATACATTATACAGAGCTGTCTCTATTCCGAAAGTACGCATTGTTCCTCTTGACTCCTCCCCGTTCTCCGAACTCATCATATATGTCTCTATACCGTTATCGTTTTCCACGGTATGTTCAAAATTCGCTATTATCTGTTTTATCGAAGTCTCGGTTTTCAGTCTTTCCTTTACTTTATCGGGCAGTCCTTCAATAAGCAACAAAGCACTTTTCATATCTGCCGGAAGAGGTTCTTCGCTTTCGTCCGTATTGATGTTGGTTATGTTGAAATCAGCTTCCTTCAGGAAGTTGAGAATATATCCTGCAATACTTTTATTGACGGACAGTTCCTTCTTGGCATAAAGCGACAGGTCAGTGACAGGCGTTATATTTTGCATCATAGACTTGCGCATCCAGTCTTTGGCAGCGTCAATCAATGGAATACTCACATTTACCTGGTTCCTTGCTGCAAAGAATGACATGTTCTTCAGACAAGTCACTGTTATCCTCTCTTTTACTACACTGCTGACTTTAAGCACAGGATTGAAGGTGATTACCGACTGCTCGTTTTCAAGTTTCCTGTCAAAAAGCATGGTTGGTTGGGTACTCTTGTAATATGATAACTTTTCATAATATACAGACGACTCATCAAGTTCAAGATGATAACTGTATTTTGTTTCTTCCACAAAGAAAACCAGATCAAATATTGTATGCTCTTTCTGAGACTTTTGGTCCAGCTTGAAAGGAATGTTATCTGTTTTCTCGTCCAGATCCTTCTTACTGGTAAACCAGAAGTCAGACAAGAACTCTATGGCTTTAAGCAAGTTTGATTTACCCGAAGCATTATAACCATACACTATCGCAAAACGCAACAGCCTCGTATTATCGTTGACCTTTACTACTTGGGAATCTTCGGCAAACTTGTCATCCGATGCCTCAAAACTGAACTTCACCTCATCCTTAAAGGATAGAAAATTCTTAATTCTTAACTCTTGTATCATAACTGCGTACTTTTATTCCGTAAATATAAAGATAAAAAATAGAAATTCTCTATTTTATTTCCAAAATTTACAGTTTTTGCGCATTTATCGAAAATAAATCACCATTCATACAAGATTTTATTGCGCTTTTCTATTGCAATCAGTTCCTTTCCCATGATTGAAACCGACCTGGCAGTATCATTTTGTGTATCCCGAAACGGCCACAATCGTTTTATTCGTTTTTTGAACATAACTACTCAAATCGTTTTATTCGTTTAATTCGCCAAATCTGCAGAATACCTCGCAATATCTGATGATGTTTTGTCTCATGTTATCATCATGTTTATTACATCTGGCCGCTTCCTTTATAGAAAACATCTATGTTCTCTCCCGGACTTAGTGTGGTAGGAAATCATTTAGATCCTGCCACAATCCTGTTTGCAACACTTATCCTTCAGTCTATGGTCCTTAATTTTGAAATCTTCTTTGTCACTTTATCACTTTGTCACTTTGTCAAGCAGTAAAAAACTGAATCTTTATCTCCCCTGCAAATAACATCGTAACAAAATAAACGGCAGACCTCCATTATTTTCGCATTTCAATTATCCTACTATTTTAAAATTCGATACGATAATTTCAAATCATATTTTTCCATACAATTCATATAAGTAGTGAACACATATAGTAGTCATAAATATCAACTTTCAAGTATGTCTTTACAAGATATACCTCCAGACTTTTTATGTTGCCTGAGTTTCATTACGGAATAGTAAGTATAAAA
>ERZ779645.304-NODE-304-length-30412-cov-1.678394_pt1 | contig 30412 bp, 49 predicted proteins | sample MGYA00511103_ERZ779645 | MGnify/ENA primary metagenome ERZ779645 (study PRJEB29588, sample SAMEA2158521) | human gut metagenome | biome: human gut; feature: human-associated habitat; material: faeces | place: Denmark | collected 2008/2010 ...
CTCTCTATCATACTTTACTTTGTAATACGCAGGTGAACCACTAAATAGCTTTTCTACTTCTTGAATAGATATTATACTATTCATCACATAGTCAGATATCATATCGAATACTGCATATGCTTCCGCATTAGCACTATCCACACTCTAATATCTAGCTGATCTTTCTGTTACTACATTATCATCAAGTAATACATTACGTATACTCCATATATTACCTTGATCATTCATAGTAATTAAACCAAGATCTCTAGCATATTCTAATTCTTTCTTTACTCTACGATTAATTACTCCAGCTAAGAAAGCCTTTTGTGTTTCTGGAGAAGTATTAAAGAAATAGTCTTTAGCTAATTGTAAACACTCTTTAGCTGATTTGGTAGGATCATTAAAGTTAACAAAACCTTTATTAGTATATATACCGGTCAAGAATAAGAATCTAGCTCCATTGCCTTCCAAAGTTACAGTGTGCTTAACTCCATCTTTATCTTTATAATCATATTTATTAGGAGTATGGAAGTTTTTAATACGTCTAGATGGTTCGATCCAATCATTATTTATAGTCCCGTCATCGTTATAATGTAACCCAGTCTCTGGATTATAATGATTAGGATCATCGTCTATCTATCTTAAGCATAACTCTATCTGATTTAATTCATCGTAGCAATAACCTAACAGATAGTCCATGGCTTGCTCACCATACTGAACAAAAGTTTGACCATTATTATTATTGAATCTAATAGGTTCATGTGGTAATGTTATTCCCTTAATGAAATGATATGTTTTCTTATCTGCTACTGTAGGGAATATTATTCTATTATTAAATACAGCTGTCATTTTAGCTATATAGTCTTCTCTATCAGTAATACCGTGGTAATCTCTACCCTTATCTCCAGTAGTAGTATCCTTAAAGTTAATAAAGGTTTCCATTGATAGATTTCTATTACCTCCTCTAACTGCTTGCAATATAATAGAATGCTCATTATAAACTACAGATTCTAATTCCTAGAATACGGTAGGATCTGATACTATTTCATTAAGTCTATCCTTGGCAAAATTGTTCTATGATACCATATAATAAGAATTACCATCAGGACCATAGCTACTCAAACTATTATCTGTAGCATGTGTAAATGCATAATAATTAGCTAACTCTTTAACGTAACCTATATTATTCCATACCTATGTAGGATCAACAGTTACTTCATTCACTTTAATTTCTTTAATAGTACTATCGCTATTTATAGCATTTTTAATTGCCTCAAGCACACTTACTATTTTTGGAATACCACCGAAATTAACAGTTGAACTAGAGAACTCACTAATAAGAGTAAATGCATCTGATTTAGGATTACCGTATCTACCAGATAATAACATTTTATCTATAGTAGGTACATCAATGCCGATACCTATTACATTAAACATGTTAACTAAATACTTCTTAAGCATTTTCTAGTTAGATGTTTCATGTAAATCAATATTTCTATCTCCTATCTTAAGTATGCCTTTATTATTTCTAAATGCAGTAATAACACTATTAAAGTTCTTAATTACAGTATCTAAAGCCTTTTTAGACCCTTCTTCTGCTATCACTTTACCTTCTTTATCGTATTTAAACAATCCAGCATTAGTAAATAATGCTTGAGACCATACTTTAGGATAAGTAGCAGCTTTAACATCAACTGTATTATCGGTAAGTTCATGTTTAATGAATCCTGTTTCTGGATCTTTACTTACTTTGGCTGTGACATAATTATTTATGTCACAAGTTACTACAGTTTCTATCTTAGTAAGCATTGCTTCAGCATCAGCAGCCTTAACTAAATCTTCTTTCTGATTAGAATCTTTAATCAGTCTGTTAAGTTTAAATAATAAAGCAGAATGAAAAGCACTACCATTTTGAGCATAAGTAGCTACTTTATCAACTATATTAGCTATAGTACGACACCCGGACAAATCTTTAAGTATATTGTCCCATGCAGTTTTAGCATCAACAAAATTAGCAAAATGAGTAATAGGATCTATCTTCATAGACATAGAGCCATCTGGGCTAATTTCATATAGAGGTATAGTTTGGAAGAAGAACTTAACCTCTGCAGGAGCATTATCCTTAATGGATATATTCATACCTTCTACTGTATGCTATCCTATATTAACTCTTTCCGCTCCCTCTTCTATATCACTTATAGTTTCATCCTCATTACGATCTATAGCTCTAACACCTAGTTGTTTTAATCTGGTAGCTATAGTTGGCATAAACACAGTCTCATATTTATCAAGAATTTCATCCATTACAGGAGAAGGATAAGTTCTAGCTTGCGCTTCTATAATAAGCTTAAGCCTTTCAAATTGTTGATTATCTTCAGCCAATGCTGAATATTCAATATTAGGCACTGTAGTTTGTCCATTTACTCTAAAGAATGCATATGTGAGAGACTTGATTATATTATCAAATTGATTGTATTGAGTAATTGTTTTTAACTCATAACCAGCTACTTCTAGATTAGGGCCAGATGTACCATATATTTGTCTAAATCTATTTACATTCTCTTCGTTAGGCTTAATTCCATAGAACTTGCCTCTATTAATATCGGAATATATTTTAGCTAATGCGTATTGACCAGTTCTAGCCCACAGCTTAATAAAGTCTAAAATCCTTCTAAACCAATTCTTAGTATCAAAAGCATAGCTTCCAGCTTCATTTAACATAAAGTCTCTAAATTGATCTGCTAAAGCCTCTTCTATTTGAGAATCAGTCATTTGAGGATTCTTTTTTCTCATTCTATTATATATTCTTTCTCTTCTTTTATTATCTATCAAGAGTAAAGAAACTCTATGCCATGCTTCATGATATTCAGTACCTATAGGGGCAAAGTTGCTAATTAATATAGAATCTTCCATTACTCTACCTACTACTGCTGTGCCAGCTTCAGTAATATCTACTATGGTAGGGATGATTTGTGGAGATATTCCAAAAGTAGAGCTTAGCCATTCTTTAGCTTGTTCTGTATCTATTCTCTCATTCACCCATAAAGCGCCGTCTTCCTGTACTTCCACCTCCATATTAGGACCTCGCTTCTTCCCATCTAATATAGCAAATATATCTGCCATATTCACAGAAGTCTATTTGCCACTTTCATCCGGTAAAGTAAATACTTTAGTTTTAATAGGATCTTCGTATTCTTTCTCTACCTTTTGTTGAGCTTGCTACTATATCTTTTCAGCAGTTTTATCTGCTAACATTACGTCATCAACATATATATTAGAATCCCATAACTCATCAGCTATGTCAGTAAGTAATATACCTTGTTTGATATACCATCCTAAAGTACTCATACCGTTAGGATGTTTACTGTCAATAGTTTTACGACCATTACTTCCTGGAATTATACCAAATTCACTCTAATCTAACTCTATTAAACCAGGTATAATAGTAAGCTTATCTACATTGCTATTCTTTAAGAATGCAGCAACTGACTTAAATCTAGGATCTGTTACCTGTGATTGTAAATCTCCTCCTAAGTAATAAGTATTAAGCGCTTGTTCATCTATGTTCCAATGGAAATTAGACATTATATAATTTTTAGCTTGTTGTCTAATATCTGGTTGACTAACTAAGTCACTTATACTATAGCTAGTATTACCTATTACTAAGTTACCATTATCATCTACAAAAAATTGTTTTCTTTGTTTGGCTTGAATCTGTTGTGGAGTAAACCTAGTATCATTAGGATTCACAGCTGTATGAGGACCAAAGTTTACTATAAAATCTAATATATCAATAGGTCTAATATTAGTCTTAACTCCTTTAGCGTCAGTATAGAATTGTTCATTACTAGTGACTAAATTCAATATTAGATCTGCTATTTGGGGTTTGTCCGCAAATGTCTAATAGTTTAATTTAACTAATTTAGTATCGTATTCGCCATCTAATCTAGGAACTTTTAATACCCACATGGGTTGACCAAGACTACCACCTTTTACAGATAATATAGTGTTTCTTAATCTTATTACTTCATTGTTTATAGGACCAGTAGTTATACCTATCTACGTATTATCTGGGGTTATCTCAAATGGATCTTTTATAGTTAACCATGCTGAATCTAGTAAGCTTCTATTCTTAGGGCTGTTATCTGGATTTTTTTCATTTCTAAATCTTCCAGTAGTAGCTCTAAGAGCTGTAGGAACTACCTCAAGGTTTGGATTCTTTTTAGTTTGTTCATACAGTTCTATAATCTTATTTCTCAATCTGACCAGATTATCTACAATCTTAGTCTATTTTTCAAACGGTAGCCTATTAAACGGGCTATATCTACCTCTAAGACCACCTTCAACAGTTTTAATAGCTCCGACGTATTTTTTACCTTTGTAATCAAATATAGCATAAATAGCAGGTTCTACTTTTCCGTCTTTATTAGTATAATCGTGTACTTCAAAGTGAACCCCGTTGTTCATTACTTCAGGTATAAAGTCAGGTTTACTACTTACTAACGATAAATCATCATCATTAAGGTAGTCTTCCATTCCTTGATATCTCTTAGATATTCTAATGTAATTACCATTAGCATCTCTAGAACCTTCACTTAATCTGTAATTGATTTCATGAGAATATGGGTCTTCATCTTTATCATATGTTAATTCCTATGTATTTACAGTAGTGGGCTATTCTACTGGCATCTATTCCTGCTGAGGCTGCTGTGACTGTTGCAAACTACTAGCTGCTTCTGCTCCTAGCCAATCACCCATTATACTAGCTAATGTTGGTAATTCTGCTTGAGTTGGCTGTTCTTGTGTAGGAGTAGTAGGTACTTCTGGAATGGCATCTGCACTCTTAGTAGGAGTATCGTCATTCTGCTTTACTACTTTCTATCTTTCTTCTGATTTTATTTCCTCTAACTTTTCTGCAGCCTATTGCTCCTCCTATCTAGCTTGCTTCATTTCTTCAAGTCTAGCAGGAGCCTAATCTTTTATACGTTGCGCTATTTTACTGTGACTCTAAATAATAAACTTTGACAATTCAACTTGAGAGTTAAGAGTATCTGCTAGTCTATTAGCTTTACTAGAATTATCATTAGTATACAGCTCTTCTTCTAACTACATTCTAGTATCTCTCATATCTTCCCATAGATTCTTTAATCCATCTTCAGAATTCTCCATAAACTTAGATGCACTATACTCCTGATAATTCTACCTATTTGGATATAGGTAAGAATAAATATCTTTCATAGCTTGACCTGCATCAGCATACGATTTACCAGCTTTGTATTTAGTACTAGGTACAAGAACAACATCTCCTTTAGAGTTCCTTTCTTGTTCAAAGTATTTATTACGTATTGCACTAGCGTTCTATCTTGCCTCTGTTATATCTTCTGGTTCAGTTGCTACATCTTCAGCAGTATCCTACGCTTTACTTTCTGCAGCAATGGTAGGTTCATGATTGGTAACTTCAGGTGTTGTTGTAACCTCTACAGGTTCTGGAGTTATTTCTTCACTATCTATTACTTCATCCTCTTGCTTCTTTCCAGAGTATAAATCATCCAACTCCTATACAAAAGTATCTTCCTGATCTTCCACATCTAGCCACTTATTGATTTTTGCTATTGCTCCTTTAGGACTATTCATCGCATCTCTCTCAGTCTTAGCTCTTTCAAAGTCAAGATTTGCTATAATTTCTTTTTCTTGTAAGTCTTTAAGAGTTTGATGAAGGTTAGGAACATTTAATTGTTCCTCTGTAATACCTAAATCTTCTGCTTCTTTACGCAACTATTGATAAACAGCATCTATCTATTGTTTATCTTTATTTAATAAATGCTTAAATTTAATAACATCAGACTTAGAGGTACGTATACCAGTATTTTTTTCTAGTTCTGATAGTTTATTACCGTTATTAGTAAAGTCAGTTATGAGTTGATCATATAATTCAGTCTAAGATTTTAATCTAATTAGATTACGAATAGCTACTTCTTGATCAGAAGTTACATCTGGTTTAATGGAAGATATGTACTATGACATTTCAGGACTATACATCAACTGATCTACTTCCGATGTTATATTAGCTCTGTTGTTACTAGCTTCAGTAAGTAGAGCTTCGTGGTGTTCTTTTAATGCTACAAATACATCATATTCTTCCGTTCTAGGATCTATACCTGCTTTCACTGCTTGGCTCATAGTAACAGGAGAAGTGTACATATTTCTAATGAGTTCTGCTCTCTTTCTCTCGTTATATATGTCCTGTATATCTAATCCTTCTGTACTAGATACTATATTTTCAGCTTCATCAAAAGAACTCATAAGGTTGTCATATTTACCAGTTCTAATGAAACTACTATACATAGCATTCTTTCTAACTCTATCTTTAGCATCCATCTATTCTGCATACAAAGCAGATACAAACTGATCCGTAGGTAATTGATTATTTACTTGCATTACTGCAGAAGGAGCACCATATATAGTAGTCATTAATCCACCTAACAATGCGCCACCTTTAAAATTCTCCATAAACTCCTAATCATTTGAATACACAGGATCCCATGGAGTAATAGCTGCAAATACAGCACGAGCTCCAGTACCAATGTTACGTATAAAACTCTTTACTAGATTTGGGTCAGCATCAAAATTATTATCTACATATCTCTATCCTTTAATGTACTGAACACCTTCTTCAGCCCCTTCAAGTATACCAGATACTAATATACGACCACCTAAATCAGTAATGGCTCTACGTTTAGTTCTTATAGGTAATCTACCTACATTATCTAAACCGAATGAAGTTATATCATCTATTCGATTAGATAATTGTTCTTGTAAACCTTTTCTTAGTTTTGCACCTTTTTCGGCTAAAGTTTTTAAACCTTTTACTTTTTTAGCCATAGAACCTATAGGCACTACTTCAATTGCTTGTTGAGCTACGTCACTAATTGATAAAGCCATGTTATCTATATATAAAGATCTTAAACCTTCTCTATTGTCTAACATAGCTTTATTAAACTTTCTATTGTTTATCTTAACATCTCCAGAAAGTATACGATCGTATACATATCCATCATCATTAATTTGATCTGCGCTATAACCCTATTGAGCCATCTTGATCTTAGCATCAGCTAACACATTTTCGTCTACACCTAATTTCTTAGCTGAATTCTTTACGGATTGCTTATAGTTCTAAAATACTTCAGCTTTAGACTCTTGATCTCTACTGTATAAATTAGATCCTATAGATATTAACGCAGCAGCTCCTGCCACTAATGGATTACCAGCACTGGCAGCATAATAAGCAGATATAGTACCTAACAAAGAAGAACCGACAGAAGCAGCACTAGATCCTGCTAAACCCGGTAATTTGAATAACCAAGTGTCTATGTCAGAATAATCCATACCAGGCTTTTCTTTGTTCTTTCTATAATATTCTGAGGTTAACTTTTCATCAAATCTCTTAACTTTGTCAGATTGTATTTCAGCATCTCTAAGGGAAACTATCCTCTTGTTATAGATGTTATCATCTTCCATACTACCGTCAGGTCGAGTAATAGGGTTGATTTCTTTGTCTATTTCTATTAATGCGTTATCTAGATTACCTTGTTTAAGACTACCTGTAATATAACTATTAAGATAATTGTTATTGAATTTACCAGATATAGCAGTATCATATGCAGATTTATTATTAACTTGCATTAATGATGCTTCCTACAGCTATTGTTTTATCTATTCATTAGTAGGATCCTAACTTAACTATCTAGATAATTCTATTACTGCTTTACTAGAGTTTATATAATCTTTTAGGCTGATTAAGGTATTATAATCCTAATCAGCCATCACATACTCTCCTAACTTAGCATCTCTTTCAGTTTGCGCTTTTGTTAAATTCCAATCATAGAATGCGTTAGAAGCCCAATCTGTGAAACCATAATTGTCAGGTGCTTCTTCGTAATTAGCATCTGGATTAGCCATACGATGCATATACTCCTCAGTATTAATCTGAGGAGCTATCATAGCATCATACATTGCCGTTCTTTGTCTAATACCATCTATTAATGATGTATCATATACTTTCTTTTTCTTTGCCATATTTATCTGCCTAATAATTGTTGTGCTGATGTCTGGTATTCATCTTTAGCTTGAGAAGACCCTCCAATACCACTAGAAGATCCGCCTTGCCATCTTTGATTTACTCTTTGCCAATACTCTGATGATGTATATGAGTTAGGTAATGTTCTATAAGCATCTACTTCATAATATTCAACGCCATCTTGTCCTACTACTTCAGTTACTTTAGAAGCTCCAAATTGTTGTTTGAGAGCTCCTTTAGTAGTCTATCTGCCAAATGGCATAAAATAACTAGAAGCCATTTCATTAAACAACACAGGATAATTTACCCACATACCTGTTCCTAATGATTCTTCAATTCTTTCTTTAGGTATTCTAAGTTTGCCGGATAAAGCCATACTTCCAGGCCCTGTCTTTACTACTTTATTATTTGGTATAAATTGAACTCCACTTAATTGACCACTTTCTACTAACTCTCTAAACGGAAAACTAGTATCTCTTCCTATACCAGCATCTCTACGAGCTCTTCTACCAGGTCCTTCATTACCAGCAATCATACTAAATACCGTTTCTGGTAATAAGAATCCTTCTGTAGTGTTAAATTGATATCCCTAATGTTTAATACCATCACTATCTTGTATTTCTGTAGATAATGCTCCAACACCTGTTAACAAGTCGTCTTTATCGAGTAGTCCTACTGGTGCACTTACTTTATTAAGCGCAGAATTCACTCCTTTTAGATAAGATTTAGTATTAAATTCTTTACTATCCTAACTAGTTAACGGAGAGAAACCAGCTACTCTTTGGAATTCATCTCTTACTACGTGCTTACTAGCTAAACTAACCATTTGGTTCTATAACTGTTGAGCTCTATTACTAGCCGCTACTGCTGTTACATAGTCTTCATCGTTTCCAGTTTGTCTGTATCTAGTGCTGTATTCATTAGCTGCCTACACCATAGAACCATATTCATTCTGCATTCTATCTATATTGCGTAGACCTTTACGTGCATCGTCTGCAATTTTACTGTTAGGATACTTAGTGATCAAACTAGATATATAGTCTCTATAACTATTAAACTTATTACCTATACCAGACATAGTGTTTCTAGTAATACTATCATTTAAAAAATCTAATCTAGTAGGATTAGGTCTTATTACTTCTTCATTACTTCCCCTGTTACTTTGTTTAGCCATAGCTAACCAATATGGGTCTACAGTATCTTGATTCACAATTCTATCTCTCTGTGAGTCAGCTATCATTCCTACGAATCTCTATCTAGCTAATTCAGCATCCCCTCCAGAAGCATCTAATGCTTCTCTATAATACTGTTGACCCTAAGGCGTACTAATTAAATCATTAAACTTAGCATCTGCAATATCATACAATGTATCATAAGTAATGCCTACTCTATTGTATTTGACTCCATCTTTCCATACAGATCCTATTGAACTGGGTTTGAGATTGCTAAAGTAAGGATTAGCTAATTCATCAGCTGTCATATAGCGTAAAGGAGTAATTTGATCAAATACTCTCTTACTTCCTAAAGTATCATAATTAGGTATGTTTGCAGAATCCCAACTTTTTTTATATCTTCCTTCTGCTTCCATTTTAGCTCTCATTTCAAGACCTGCTCTAAGATTATCAGCGCTTTCTTTGAGTAAACTTAAAGATCCGTAATCAGTATTACTAATTATAGATTGTAAGTTAGCACGGAATCCAGCATCTTTTAATGCATCAGGATTAGATACTATTTGATTTATAGCATCTTGCACGTCCTAACGATTAATAGTTAGATTATAGTAATTCTAAGTATCTATTGCTGATGGCGATCTAAACTCTCCAAACTTTTGCAGTTGAGTGTTAAATTGTTGCGCAGCCTCATCTACAGCCTATTTCTGTGCGGCTCCTATCCTGTATAGTTCACCAAAGTTGATAGGTACATATGTGTTCAATATAGGGGCTTCTGCCGCTCTATCATATCTATTAGCCTACATTGTTACCTCCTTTTCTTAACCATTTGTTAAATTGTTTAATAGTATCTGATGTATAACCAGATTGTAAAAATGGAGCGTACATGGCCAATAATGCATTATCTCTAGACTCCTGATTACGCATCAATTCTCTATTCTGAGCCCATTGACTTAACTGACTTAAACCAGCTCTATGTATGTTTCTAGTAGTAGCTCTGTTTTGAGCATTAGCCTCATTAGCCATATTTGTAGCATTAACCCATTGTTGTCCAAGGCTATTCATAGTATTAGCATAATCACCTAAGTATTGATTATTAGCGTTACTTTCTTGAGATCTTAAACTAGCTATAGCTCTATCAGTATTAACAGCTGATTGTAACCTATAAGCTAAATTAGCTCCTGTATTAGTATTAATTTGGCTAGCATTATAATTACTAGTAGCTCTATTACGATTTAAATCTTCAATGGCAGGATTAATATCATATCTACGTCTACGCATAGTATTAGTAATGCTAGTAGCATATGGGTTATATACTGCATCAACTGTTTCAGGTCTACCAGTAAATAGATTGGACATAATAGGAGTTAAAGAAGCTATACCTGATAAAGCAGAATCCCAACGATTAGGTTTGCTACCACGATTAGGTTTACTATAAGCATTACTTTTAGGTAAAGTAGTAACCTTATGAGAAGTAAGGGCATCTCCCAGACCGGCCATTTCACTATTACTTGCTATGAGCAGTTCTGGATGTTTAGCTCTCAACGGATTTATGTCAGTAAAAGGTAATTCTGGTTTTTCTTCTTCAATTGTTTGCGGTGCGGTTGCAGTAGGTGTACTAGTAAGACCATAAGAATCATTAGTTACAATACTTATGGGTTGAGCGGTTTGTGTTGACGTGCTTAAAGGATTAAACTGTGTAGGCCAACCAGTACTAGCAGGGCCACCATATCCCTCTCTAGCTTTAATCGGGGTAGCTTCGTTTGTATTGGTTACTTTGTAAGTTATACCATTATAATCAAATATATCGCCAACATTATATCTAGTACCTTTTACAGACATCGTATTGTGTCTACTACTCTGCTTTCCAATTTCATCACCTAAAGCAGCTGCTTGTATCTACTTAGTCTTAGGTTTAATACCTTTACTTTGTTTAACAGATTCCTGCATAGCAAATAACTAATCATGAATCATATTATTATTCATTTCATTTAATTTTGCTGCATTCTCTGCAAATCTGTCATTATACTTACTTTTCTTTTTTGCCATCATTTTCTCACCAAGTTGTGCAAATGTTTCTTTTCTACCAGGTACTTTAAGCTTATCGCTTAATACTCTACTACCTTCAGGTAAACTAACTAAATTACTGTCAGTAGGTTTATTGTTCTCTGGTACTTTACTTATACTTCCGTCTGGAGTCTATATTAATTCACCATCATCTACATAAGCTAAAGAGGAAGACATTCCTCCATTGGCCATAGTATCTGTATTCATCCCTATCATATCATCATATGCTTCACTTTGTAGGTAATTAGTACCTTGTACAGCAGCTCTATTACTATAAGCATTCTTCTTAATTGCTGCTCTCTTTCTACGTAATCTTCTATTACCGAATGCTCCAATTAGACCACTACCAAGACTACCTTCATCATAATCTGTGAACGAAGTCATTTCAGCTTCTTCACCAGATCTGCCTATTAGCCCTATACCAGCTCCTACTGCAGCACCAATTGGACCAGCAACTTGGAAGCCAGTAGCTGCACCACTAGCTATGTCACTTACAGATTGTGCAGCAGCTTGTCTTCCTGTAGTAGCGTTAGATTTCTAAAAAGGAGTAGTTAAAGTATTTAATATATCAGGAGCATTTCCAAGCATGTTGTTTCCAATTTCTTTGAATTGAGTTCCAAATGCATATGCTGGTACTTTTGTTTTCTTTTTACTTTTCATATCAAATTAATGAATTTCTGTATGTTGTTGTAATCTACGGTATTTCAAAAGTATGATCTATATCAGAATCTAACTCATAATCACAGATCATATACTTACCTCTCAGTCTAGCAGGTAGTGATAACTCATCTTCATTCTTATCTGCTCTAGGTACTGGGAATCTAAACGTATCTTCTCTATAATCAGTTATTATATGCTGTTCAGGAGTAATGATGTTTCCTTCTTCATCAAGCTTCTCTTCAGTATGTTCTCTAATAGCTTCTTGATGTTTAGTACTGAACTTCATATAATCTATGATATCATCTTTAATAGTTTCTTGATTGCCATCTCTAAATTCTCCTTGTAATCTAACATTATCAAATACTTTAGTATAAGGAGCATTTTTATTGACAACTAACTATAATTTAGCTTTTCTATCTAAAGGAGTTAAACCTATTACTCCAGTATCATGTATAGTGTGCAATTCATTATCTTTTATTGCTACTACTCTATCAGAAATAGGTAACGACCATTTAGGGTTAAATGTATAGAAAGATGTAAATCTACCTAACTATTCATTAAATATCAATGGCTTATTAAGTACATTGAACCATACTTCATTATACTTTTTATCAAACAAAGACACGCATTTAGTTCTATCTTCTTTAATATTTTTATTAAAGTAAGATTGTACCTATTTCTCTTTAGATATTTGACTTACTTGACCAGTATAAGAACACAGTTCATTCTTATCATAGTCATACCAGTATAACACATTATCTGAATTAATTATACTTTTATCATTCTTAATAGATGAACCATTAGTAGTAGTTACATAGTCAAATCTACTTAATATACCACCAGTACCTAATACTAACTGATTTACATTATCATCAGTAATAAGTGACCTTTCATTGACAGAAGCTACTCCTACTCCAGTATCTTGGAAATAGAACAGTCTATCCTTAAATACTTTTAGATTGGTTATATCTCCCCACTGATTATCTACATCTAAATAATCAGCTACTTTGAATTTAGACCACTAGTCTATTACTTCATTATTCGTTTTAGCCTATGATGTTAGTATTCTGTTAGTATATTTAACATCCTTATCAGCGTACATAGAATTAGGTATATATAGTTTACCAGTATTCTATGCGGAATAAACAGAATTATATACAAAATAAGGAAGATCTTGTACGTGTATATCCTACATCTAAGTAGGCTCTAACTGTAACCAAGAGTCTGCAAAATTTGAACTAGTTACTGTTCTATGAATCTGATCTCCGTGGAATAAATTCATATTAATAGAACTTTCAAATGGTATATAAGCTCCTATGTAATTTTTCATTCCATCCCATTCTTTAGCATCAGGTAATTGGAATAGCATAGTATTAGGATAATCTAATAAGCTTAGATAAGTATCTCCTCCAAATACATATTTACTATCATGTGCTGCTATACTTATGTATACAGAATTCTGTCTAGATGAGAATTTATTACCACCATATATAGAATTACCATCACGTTTAACGTTAAATACAGGAATAGCATTAGTAGAATCAAATGGATGGAGCTCTGGGTATTTGTTAGTAGGTACACTATTAAATCCAGAGAATACATTCTATAATTCAGGTACATGAGCTATGATACACGGACCAGCTGGACCTTGTAATGATTGATTATCATTGTGAATAAAGTCAGACATAGAGTAGTTAGTATAAGTTCTATTACCAACATTTATTCTTTTAGCTACTACATCTGGAGCTCCATACATGTTATAGTCTATGTTAGGTGGATATTTAGCATCTTCAATATATGATGTAGATTGAGATTGCCCAAATATTGGAACGAAATATTTAGCTATTGATGCTCCACGGTATACCTTATTACCTCTACTATCTTGATAAGGGAAACCTACAGCAAGTACGTTAAGCCCCCATCTCTAGCCATAACCTACATATGGCACAGTATCTTGCTGCAATACTCTACCATCTATCTGAGTAACGTAATCCGCCGCAGCAAATATACTACGACTTACACTATTACCAATAGTATTACCATTTACATAGTTATCTTTAAAATCATCAAACTTGCTATCATTTACTTTACCACCTACAAATGGAGAATAGTATGAGCCTATACCATCTAAGTATACACTTCCTTCAAACAGTTTAGTTGCATCATCACCCTGTACACATATTTCTGGAGATACTAAACGTATATAATCATTTACTCTCATAGTAAGAGAGAAATTACCAATATCTTCCGCTGTACCTGTTGATATTGCTAATTGTTCACCAATCAAACTACAGAAGAAAGGAGTAGGTCTCATCTCCAAACTACTATCTAATTCAGATCCCTATCCTACATATTTATCCTGCTCTTGAATTCTATACTCATATACGTAACTACCTACTGTTTGCATAACTACAGTCCTATCACGTTCAGTTCTATCACAACGAACTATCTCGTAACTCACTGCACCTACAGGCATCTTCTTTACTTTGAATTCTACACCTAGAGCATTACCTATAAGAGTATTATTTTCATATCTAAATGGAGGCATTTGTGAAGCATGAGGCATTCTAATATCACCTATCCAAAGTACGGGAGAAGCTACAGATTTATCATTGTAGAATATTATACCAAATCTATATATCTCATCTCTTTGGTAACCTCTATAATTAGCTGCTATATATGGATCAGCATAGTTAGGTACATATGAATTATCCTATTGTTCCTTAGTAGGTTGTACTATCTCGGGCATCTTGTCAGTGCCTCTATTAATGTATCTAGTATTATTTCTAACAGCAGATACATTCATACTACAGGATTGATCTAATCTAAACTTATCTTGTTTATTACTTAAATTTATATCTGTAGTTATGAATGAATATTCTATATTAATACCATAACCACCTAATTCGCCTTCCTTATTGTATATATATACATTCTAGGAATTAGATGCATCCTTTGTATACTTTGTGTTATTAAAGGGGTTTATGCAGTCGTGAGTAATAGGAATACGTTTTATAGCTTCATCATCTGTTATAGATAGACGAATGTTATTACTATCTAAACTAGATAATAACTATACGCTTCCTTCTGAATTAGCTCTATATGCTCTAGCATCATAGTCATTACCATCTTCATCTTCTGGTATCCAAGTATTCTCTGTTACATTAGCAGCGAATAGTCTGTTTTGCATCTTAGCAAGAGTCTACGCTATAAACTAATAACCAGTCATAGCATTAAATTCATCTATGGATATATCGCTCAATGTAGAACCATAGTCTACATACTGAATATTTGTTTGACTATCTGGAATATCTATTTCATCTACTATACTAATAACAGGAGTAGAGTTATTCTGTTCATAAAATAGGCGTATTACTCTTAACTTATTGAAGTCCTAAAGAGATAGCTCAGTAGATAACATTACTGATTTGTTAGATGATTTATTCAAGCCAGTACCTTTATATTCAGAACTACCTTGGCTAGTTACACTATTTGTTAAGTGAATTAGCTCGCTCATTGGAGAAGTAACAGTTTCAGTGCCATGCACATTAAATAATTGATAACAATATGTTACCATTCCAGCTTTAAGATTACCTTCAGATAACCAACGGAATTTAAACGGCAATAAACTTACTACTGGAGTTATTTCTAATGAACCAGGGTTGATTATATTTCCATTCTCATCTATAAGATTAGAATTGTCTATATACTCATTACTCATTATGTTAACAATCTTAATAGGACTGTTTCCATCAGTAAAGTATATCTTTATATTAGTATCTGATTCATAGTTACCTACAATACTTAGTGTGGGATTCTTAGATAAGTCTTCACACAACCCTAGAGCTCCTTTACATACTAATTTGATTTGAGGCATATTACTATCAAACCCCATTAATCTGTATATCTTATTAATGTTATCAGATGTTTTAGTTATTACTACCGCAATATCATTTATAGTAGTAGTACCTATTATCGTTTCATCTTTAGGTATAATAGTATCATATTTTCTAGGGTTCTCTATACTTTGTAATACTCCTGTAGTTCCTCCATCATTAGTGATAACACGAACATCCTCAGCATATCTATACTGAGTATCCGGTATCAAATTCACATCTTGGTCCATATTAAGACCACCCGTAAATGTATTGACTTGTGCAGTATTACTTATCATATCAATCTTAATGCGCTATCTTGGTTATATAATATCTGTTCTTCGCCACTAGTACTAAAGAAAGTATCGTGGTCATTCATCTCTGGGTATAGTTTGTGCCAGGTATTCTTTATCGATTCTATTTCATCTGGTCCTGGAGACATTGCTTCAGCATAGGCCTATTTGCGATAAAAATTCCAACTATTTCTCATATCATAGTAATCTTGTTGGCTTATCTATCCTTTTAATTTAAGGGGATAAAAGTGTTTAACTCCCAGATACCATAATAAAGCCTCCTTATAAGACTCTAAATCCGGTATCATTGGCATACTATCTTCATCTGTATATATAGCATAATAAGATATCTTAATATATCCCCTAGGTACATTAGTCATTATATAACCTGGCTTAGTCATATACTGTAAATCATAACTATACATAGTACCATCTTTATGCCCCATTCTGTTACCTAGATATCTACCGTTTGCTGTAGGCACCGTATTCTGGTTTATTAATGCACTTAATGTTTCTCTAAGGTTATTATCCTCATTTAACTTGTCTAATGCTTCTCTATCATTAGTAAGATTAAACATATTCTTAACCAATGGAAACATAGCTGCATCCTGTATCAACATACAAGCTTTACTACAGCATTGATTATCGTGAGATACACCAAAACTTGATGTAGCTTTTCTCATAGGTAACCAACCACCATTACAGCAGTATGAGTACGCTACCTAATCTAATTTGTATAAATCACAAGGCAATGATACTTGGTGGCATTCTATTGGAAGTACTTCTACTTTATGTTCAAACTACTGTATAGCTCCAATTTTAAGCATTCCCTCAAGTAGCCACTCTCTCCAATCTGATATTCTTATCTAATCCTCTGATAAATTAAAATCAGCAATAGCCTTCGCTATTACAGTTTTAGAGGATATCATTCTATTATTTATCATAGTTCTATATAGTCTCTTATACGATTTTTAATTATTTGGGCCAGATTCCTCTTGTTATCTCTTGAAGCTATAAACTAATACTTAGTTTTATTAGTAAGCAAACTATCTTTCTTTGACCAAAAGAATCTATATTTATAATAATTACTATGGTCATTAAGTAGGTATACAGGCTTACCGGTTTCTTTTGTAGCTTTCCAGTCCCATCTAAGACTCTTGCCTGTGAATTCTTTTGGCTAATGTTTAATGATTTGTAAAGTACCTAATCTACATGGAAACTTGAATTCTTTACAATTGTACATCACCTCATCTCTAATGTACTAAAAATAGTCATTAATAATATTCTTATATGTCTATAAGTCAATATCGTATGGTGTATTAGGTTCTATGTACTATTTATAGCTTTCATAGAAATCAGTAGTGGTATAACTCTTTCTCTAATATTTCATACATCAATTATTTATCACTAACTCTGTTCTATGTATCATCATGCGCATCATTAGTATCATCACTAGGCATAGTAATCATAAAACGTAATTCTCTCTCTAATATCATCTATGTAATAGTTGGTATCATTGCAGATGGTATAGGGAACTCACTATCTGGATCAAAGCAAGCATTAAGCTCTGTAGGATCTTCAGCTATTACATCTACACTGATATACTCTAGCTGATTAGAATCACCATCTACGTATATTCTATTATTCTTAACCCACGCAATGTAATCTTTACACGTAGCTTTTCTATACTTCTATAATTTAGCTTTAGTACGACTGCCTATCTAAATTATATTACCAAACATATCACGTACATTTATTACTCCAGGTCTATAGTTAAAGTCTATTAACTTAGGGAGTTCTTTATCCCCTACATAAGTAAAGTAACCTGGTACAGTTTCTTCACGGTCTAAATGGATAGGTTCTATAGTAGTAAGATATAATTCATTTATATCTCTGCCCTTATCTATGTCTTGCTTTATTAGCATAGCTCTGTAACCTATAATCCACTTTTCAATTTGTATTCTACTTAAATGCTCAGACTCTGCAATGTTATTATTGCGAGCAATAAGTAGAATGTTATCTACAAGCTAATTGAGTGTCATAATATATTATGTTTTAATAACGTTATAAGCCATATAACGCATTTTAAGGCTGTTATAGGCACTTTCTATTATTAGCAATACAATCCTTTAATTTAAGTAATAGCGGTCTTAAAAAGGCTTAAAATAAAAAAGGTTGATCTTATTGACCAACCTTATCCATAGCATTCTTCATATCCTAAGGGAGCATTTCCTTCATAGGTGGTGGAACCATCTAATTAGCTTTCCTTATTATGTTTTTTAATTCGTTAACTTCTTTTTGTAAAGCTATTATTTCATCGTTTTCTTTTGCAGGCTTATCGTTTATTCCTAACTTATCTAGGAGAGCCTAACATTTAGCCATCTCTTCATCACATTTGGCTATGGCTTCTTTTCTTTGTTTATACGTATCGTATTGATTACGTACTATATTTATAATTTCCTATTTATCTGTAGATATAGTAAGACCTAATGCACTATCAGTAATAACTGATTTATTCTCAGGTATAGTGAACTTTTTAGTTTCTCCGTTGCACTATATAGTTATATCTACTATTCTCTTTCTAGGCTGATTGGGCATAGGAAATTGCCCAGGTGGTAGTGGTTCATCATATACTGCACTTACTTGAGTAACAGAACCTTCATTATACTCAGTAGTCTTTTTGAATGTCCCAACCACTTCTATTATATATACTTTATCACCTATATTTAATTGATTGAATAACATAATAAGTTAGTTTTAAGGGGCTCATTTAGAGCCCCAATTTGTATTAAGCTGCCGGTGTAGCCGGTACTACTATATGATTAATTACTTGGAAGATTCCGTCACATTTGTTATAGTATATAAGATATCTGTTACCAGTTGTAATTTCATTATTTGTCATTTGAGCTCCGGAACCATTTAATAGAGCTTTTGCTCCAGTAGATGTAATAACTGTAGTTGTATTATCAATCTATCTATTAGTAAAGCTAGTAGGATCTAAGAATACTAAATCCGTAGGAGTAGCTGCACTAGCAGGAGTAGATGTTACATGCAGTATAAATAAACCTTGACATGGGAGTTGTCTCCACAGTTTAGGACATATACCATAAGTAACTGAAGTAGTCGTAGTATCGGTAGTAACATAGTTAGTTCTCAATACTGGAATACCATAATTATCTACAGTTCTTACTCTACCTCTATTAAAGTAGTTTAAAAAAGGATAAAACATAGCTGCCTCCTTTCTTATTAGCAACCGCATCCACAGCCATTGTTATACCCATAACCATAACCGTAGTCATTCAAACCACCTTGACAACCGAAAGGATTGCAAGTTAAGTAAGCGGGAACGGGTACAGGACGTATCTGATTAACTATATTTGCAGTTTGTGCTTGCTGAGAAGCAGACAATTGTAAAGCTTGTTTATCTTCACGCAAAGCATCGATCTTATTCTGCATTTCTCTCATTTCGAGTTGACAGAACTTATCATTGATAATTTGAGTCTGCGCATCTATCTTAGCACCTACAATATTAAACTTAGATGCATTATCAGCCATTAAAGAATTGAATCCATTAGTAATAGCGTTCTGCAGTGTGTTAGTCTGATTGCATACAGACAGCTGATTTTCATAACCCATCTTAGTGATGTTGTTATTTACACCGCTAATAGATTCTCTAACATTGCAGCAGCAGCTAGCTAACTGAGAAGCCAAGCTTGCATTACCAGAAGTAATAGCATTGATTACTTCACAGCTAGACAACTTAGTATCGCAAGAGATCTGACTTACTCCAGAATTGATAGTATTAAGAGCTGTCTGAACAGAATTAATATCACAATTCAAAGTAGTAGCTAAGTTATTGATGGCATCTTTGTTACCATTAATAGCCTGCATCAACAGATTAGTATTAGCGTCACTGTTCAGTTCAGAAGCAAGAGCTCCAGCGTTACGTCCGCCGAAACCATTACCACCGAAACCACCCCAGCAGAAGAAGATCAAAATGATCCAAATCCACCACCAACCGCCGTTTCCACCGAAACCACCGTTGTTCATCATAGCCATCAAAGCAGCCGGATCCATACCTTTATTAGCGTTTTGCATTAGAGCAGCAAGACCAGCGTCAATACCGCGATCCTGCACAATAATTCTATCTTCTAACATAATTGATTTAATTTAAAAATTGATTTTTATTAATATCTAACGTAGCGAACTGCTTTGCCACGTCCATATTCTGAGTAAGGTTCATACTCTTTTTCTCTTTCGAGCATGTGTTCGTAATCATCGTCATAATCTCTAGCTCTGCTAGTAGAATATACTCTACGACCACCACGCATCATGCCACCTCTTCTACCACCTCTACGGAATAAGCCTATGCGTTCAAATTCGTCATCATCGTCATCTTCGTATTTGTCACGCTTTTCAACTTCTTCCTCATAGCATTCCATTTCAGCTTGTCTGATCTTATCACACATAACGTAAATATAGTAGTACCACATCTTACCTTCATCAATGTCTTTATCATTGATCCAAGCTTTTGCCAATTCAACAAAATGCTTAGTGCTATTAGAATTAGTCATACTTATAATTACTTTATAGTAATCAGAATAAACCATGTTAAGTGCTACGAACCAATCATAACGATTAAATCTGCTACCCAGATTTATTCCGTACTGACTGGCTAATGCGGTAGTTTCCTCTACAGACCAATGCGGTCCACGAGTACCATCCTCATTTTCCATTTTACTTACAGCTTTACGGGCATGTTCCTCATTGAAGTGAGGACCGTGTTCTGCTTCGTAAGCCTTTACACGAAATATTCTATGCATATTATTATTGATTAATATTATTGAATATATTGATTATTGTTTAGGCAACTCGATTACACGAGTATCAGTTACCTTGATTATTGGGTTACTGTTAACTATCTGATATTTTTTGGTACGTATCTTCTTCCAATCAAAATGGAAGAACCTAACGAAAGCATTACGATATTTGTTTTTATATTCTTTTTTCTCTTCTACAAACAAAATCTATTGATTCTTAATATCTAATGTGGCTTTAAGGATTGAGTCCTTTCTACTAACTATGATAGTTGTTAATGGATTAATTTTAAGTTCTTCGTCAAAATCTATTAGCCTGTGTTTTATAATAGTTCTAACAGAATCTTTAATCTCAGTATTGATTACATTTACATCAGTTAGGTTCTTGTCTTTGATTTTAAGCTTTTTCTAAGCATCCTTAGCTTCTTTTAATAAACTATCATTACTAGTATTTAGTTCTTCTATAGTAAGCTATAGTACTCTGTTTAACTATTCTTTCTAGGATGCTAATTGCTCGTAAGCTCTAACATTGTTAGTTATTCTGTCAATCTCTTTATTCTTCTTTTGTAGCTAATGGTTCTAAACAAAAACAGTCGCAATAAGTAAACTAACTAAACCTACTGCGACTGCTCTGAAATTCCTTGTAAACCAATTAACTAACTAATTCAGTATTGGAATCATCTGGTAATTCTTTATCTAATGATATATCTAAATATTTCTCTCCTTTTGCTTTTATAACCTTTTTGAGGATTTTCCATATTTTCCATTTAGGATATAAGTCGCTAAATGATTCTAGTAACGACCAAAACTCAACTAAGGCTATCATTCCTGCTACTATTTCTACAGCGTGCAAGTTAATAGAGGTTACTACCAGCTAATCTATTATTGATGCACTAGTTATTGCTACTGCTGCATCTCTAGTCTTCCATATAGTTTTCCACGCTTTATGTGATTCAATCTTAGGATGCCCATATTTTTTAGAGACTTTATAACCATAGATAGCATCAAGTAGTATCAATATACCGACAGCAGTGATAGGAACCCATACAGGCGCGAACATAGAAAGTAGCCCAGTTATAACAGAAGCTACGCATTTATCCGCACTACTGAACATGTTCTTAAATATTGACATAGTATGTTCTCCTAATTGTTGGTAATTCATAGATAGTGGCTGATAATAAAAATCAAATAAAGCCCTAACAGATTAAAAGGGGAGTAAAATCTGAGAGGGCTCGAAATTCCGTTTGAGATTATAATTATATAACGATAAGGTTTATTTAAGGTTTCCGTTTTGAAAATCTTCTTGCATAAACTAATAGCTCTTTATAGCGTAATATCTTCTTTAGTAAGTTAATACCATTACAATGTTTAAGCCAACCTATATGACTACACATTTCTTGTTTGTAATCTTCTACTGTAATGTTTTTCTTTCTACCTAATCTAGCAGCTTTCCTACACATACTACGCTTAATGTTCTTCCTTACTAAAGTATAGTCATGCCTTATCACATAACCTACAAATGATATTCCTCTATCTTCTACTTTAAATACTTGATAGTTATCTTTAAATACTAACTTTAAAGTAGCTAAATACTATTTCATCTCTTCAAATAACTGCCACAAGTATTCTTTATTGTTATGTAATATTACTATATCATCTGCATATCTAAAGTAGTATCTTACTTTCTTATCTTCTTTAATCCAATGGTCAAAGTAAGATAAGTATAGATTAGCAAAGAACTGTGATAAATAATTTCCAATAGGGACGCCATCAGCAGAATCAATTATTTCATCTAGAAGCTATAGTAATTTCTAATCCTTTATCTTCTTTCTTATTATTTCTTTTAATACTTCATGATTTATACTAGGATAGAACTTTCTGATATCTAACTTAAGACAATAAGTAGTATTATCTACATCTTTTAAAGCTTCTTTAACATTATGTAATGCTTCGTGAATACCTCTGTGTTTAATGCAACTATAAGTATCTTTAATAAAGATAGATACCCATATAGGTTCCATTATATTCATTACAGCATGATGTACTATTCTATCTGGATAATAAGGTAATCTAAATATTAATCTTTCTTTAGGTTCTCTAATTATAAATGTATTATATTCAGAAGTTTTATACGTACCGTTAATTAAATTCTGCTATAGTTTTTTAAGTAATTCTTCTTTATTCTAGTCAAACTCTTTGATATCTTTTCTACTAGATTTATTTCTTCTAGCTTTCTTATCTGCTAAATATAAGTTGTCTAAGCTAACAATCTTGTCGAATAAATTATTATATCTCTTCATAAATAATATTTTCTGAAATACCTTCACGCATCTTCACTTTCGTTACCAATGCGTTCAAGAAGCATGCCATATTTTACCAAGAGGTAAGGTTCAGCCCTTGATTTTTTGTCAGTTTATAATTTTTTTACGTATTTCAGTGTCCTGACATTAGCATTGGAATTGTCTAACTCATTGTTAGAATTCAAATTGAACAAACCTGCATTAGACTCATTGTCTGAGTTACTGCTGATTTACTCACGACTGCAACCTTTTATTGGTTAATTAAAACCAGTTTTCTTCAGATTCTATAGAATCCAATTGTTCATAATCCTCATCATTTAACTCTAATGTAGCTGGAGCAGCTGGCAATGCCGGTTCACCATAGAAGGTAATTCGAGTCCCGACATGAGCATGGGAAGCGCCCAACCCATCGCCAGAACCCAAAGCGAACAAACCCGCAATAGACCCATCGCCCGAGCAACCGCCGAGTAGAAGAGTTCTAGGTGTAGCTGTAGCACTAGTCCAGTGATAATCACAATAATAAGTTGTAGCACTAGCTCCATTTCCTACTACAGTTGGGAATAGATCTGCCTAATTATTATTAACGAGTTTTTTCACATATTGACTAGTAATTGTACTTTCCTTAAAGTCTTGTAACTCATAACCTGCTGTAATTAACTGTTCTGCAGTAGGATTAGTTCCTCCTTCAAATGTACCAAACTTAGTATAATCTTTGCAGATGTATACACTATTATCAGTACCAGCAACTACTACATCAATTACATTCTTCCATATATGACCAAATGGATTCTCAATACCACGGTATCTAGGAACATTAACTACCTTAGTACCAGTAGACGTACCCTCTGCATTAGTATTAGTATGTGTATATTCGATTATACCAGTACCATTACCTAATGAATTAGTAGTACCGCAAGGTACAAATGAATAAGTATCAGCACCATTTACCTTTACACCTCCTGAAGTTACTCCATCACCCAAACCACCTTGATGATAACCCTCTGCAGTTAAATTAGCATTAAATGCTTTCTGACTATTCAATGTAGCATATTCTACTACGAATAACCAAACAAGGTCTCTATGAGCACCATAGGTATAGATATTCCAGTTATTAGTACGATTATACGTGGTAGTACTTGTACCTCTAGCCCAAATTCGGAGTTGATCTCTAGTAGCACTTACAATAGGCTTAAAATTAATTTCTGGATTACTAATAGATCTAAGTAAGTTACTTATGGCTGAACTATTCATAGTAGCTTCATAAGCACCTATATACTTCTTCTCTACTTTAATATAACCCGGAAGATTATACTCACTCATACGAATCTCAACTGTATTATCTGGAGTAGCTACTAACAATCTATAATGTTCTGGAAGTTCTACAAAAGTTTCTGGACTAATACCTTTACTGTCTTGAACTACAGGAGTACCGTCTTCCCACTTAGTCCAGTCATCTGCTTTTAAATACCTCTTAGTATTGTCATCATTATTAATAGTACACCCTCTCATCTTACTCTGGATAGGAAGTGTTTTATGCATTTCCATATTACCAGTACGTACACCATCAGGACTAGAGCTATTAGCTAAGTCAAACTTAACTCCATACCACAGTTCGTTTTCATTTCTACTAAGCTTACCAATCTCTTCATCAAGAGTAACAGCTGCACTTATAGCACTAGGACTATCTGCTAAGTAATTAGTACTTGATAAGTCAGGCATTTCATTAGCTTCAGTTAAACCTACTTTATCATTTACTTTAAGTATTGTACTTCTAAGCTCTGTAATATCTGCATTTAAAGCTGTTTCTAAACTATCAATGTTACCTTGCAGTTCTGTGTCCTTAGCTTTAAGTTCTTTCACTGCATTCTCTCTTGCAACTTTTTCATCATTAATTGCATCAGGAAGAGTTTCATTAATAGCTATTTTCTCAGCACCGGTCATTAAACCAGCAACAGTATTAGTAGCAGGAGTAATAGTAATATTAGATAAAGTAGACTGTACATATTTACCTCCACTCTTCTCTACTCCAGTAAGGCTAATCGTAATATTATTAACATCTGTCTGATCTAATTGGAATGTACTCAGCAAGTTATTAGGCATAGAGTTAACTACATTCTCCATAGCTTTACCCTTACCACCATCATAAGCAGTACCAGTAATGTCACCAATAATAATAGCATTAGAGTCAATATGTACCCATTGTGAACCAGACCATCTAAACTGATAACTTATTTCACCAGGAGTTACATTAACATAGATTTTATCTCTCTCACCTACAATAGGAGTTTCGTGTTCAGCATCTGCATATAACTGTATATTCTGAAGTACTCCAGTAGGAGATACAGTATAAGTAGCATATGCATCCATCACATCATCAACGTATGAAGGTAACTGACTAGCAGGTACTTTACCATTACCATCAAGTTCAGCAAGACCATTAGGTTGACCCTTTAATGCTTTGAAGTCTTGTAAGTCTTCATTAACATCATCAATCTTAGTATCTAGTCTATCTACTTGAGCTTTTACAGCAGCATCACCTTTATTAATAGCATCTACTATACTAGTACCTTTAAAGTAGTTATTACTACTATTATCAGGTAAAGATATAATATCACTATTCTTATCATAGTTTAAACCAACAGATTGTACAATCTCTTTAATATGAGTCCATTGGTCTACATTAGCATCTCTGTTTAACGGTATCCATTTCTTAAGATCAGGACTATATGACTTAATAACATTACCAGTACTGTCTGTTGCTAAGTCAATCCAGTAAGAAACCTCTTTAGGATTTGGAGCATGCTTAGATGCTACAAAGTTAGGATTTTCTTGTTTAATCATATTTGCAAATATTTAATAATTAAATAATCTCCTGTTCTGGATCATTCCATTCAGGTGAATTAGTAATATCTTCTTCATCTAATAAAGGAAACGGATATTCTACAGTAGTGTTTTCATCAGTTTCAGACAGTAACATTACTGGAGGAAAATATTCATTGAATATCTCTTCATGGATAAGAGCTTCTGTACCATCTATATTAGTACGTCTATATTCCCAGTCCTTATCGAACTGTTTCAGTTCTTCTATAGGTATAGCTAACCATTTCATATTATTCAGTTTTACGTTTCAACCATTCTTCATTAAGTCTTTCCTTCTCGGTCTCTATTTCTTCGGGTGTAAGGGATTTATTATAGAGGGCAAAATAGTAGATGGCTACGTTTGAAAATTCTTGGCATATTCCTAAAGATATATTGTATGCGTTCGCGCCCAAACACAATATATCTGAATCATTACTGTTACTTGAATTGATAGTCGTGCCGTTATAAGAAGTCTTGGTTTGATAAACAACTTCATTTGAATCAAACTAACTCATGTCATTTGACTTACCAAACGAAATTGTGGTTTTTACACCATGGGAGTATACTCTCTCGAATACAAAAGCCCCAAAACTTCCTATATCACCGGGATAAGTCCTTTTAGATGCAACAGCAGAACTATTCTTGATACGGATTATCTTCCTCCTGCATATTACTGTATAGTCATCCATGAGAGGAAGCCCTGTGTATATACCGTAATCATCCACTCCATCGAACACAAGTGCACCATCATAAACCCCTTTTCCAAATCCGCTTTCTGATGTAAAGGCAAAGTTCTTGAGAACCATCTAATTACCCATCACTCCAGTAATGCTACTAGGTTTGTCGGAATTAGAGGGGCCGGACATAAACCATGCATCTACTAAGGATTGGTGGAATGAGGGGCCGGACGGCTCACCTTCAGGAAGTAGCCATTCTCCTAATACTACAGCACCTATATTGGTGTACTGACTTATCCTAATACGTTTACTAGCAAACTATGTAAAGTCTACTTCTCTAGTATCAGTTACCTAGGAACTAGTATTAGATATAAGATCTTCAATTAGCAAATAGCCTGAGTATACTGCAGGTTCTATAAACTAATCTCCTTTCTCTATATCATACAACTAGGGAAATACATAGTATGCCTAGGGATTTATAAATATTGGATTATATAATATTGTTTTCATATCATCATTCTTTAAAGAATCCACTAGGAGCACTTACTTTATTAAATACTACACTATCAGTAGTAGCTAATGATAATTGAGCTCTAGTAACTACATGAGGATTATCTCTTCTAGCAGCATGAGTATCAATAGCATTCTGTGCATTAGTAATCAATTGTTTAAGCTCATTAATTTGGGATTGCAAATTATTATCTGCATTAGTTCTATTCTAAATCTCTTGATTAATTAACTCGGTAAGATCAGTAACTTTACCATCTACATAAGTCTTAAGTTCATTCTTAGCTTTAGTAATTTCACTATTTATATAGCTTCTTAAATCACTAATCTACTGGTCAATCTTACTATCTAACTCTTGTATATTCTGAGTTAATTCAGTAATCTTCTGTTGAATAGAACTTAAATCCCCACCTATTACCTCAGTTATATCTTGACGTATCTCTTCAATACTAGAATTGATGTTAGTAATATCTTGGTTTATATCATCAATGTTATTATTGATGTTTGTAATATCCTACTTGATATTATTAACATCGCCTTTGATATCATTAATCTCATTTCTAATATTGTTAATCTGAGTAGTTAACTCTTCTACTTTCTGATTAATATACTACCACAGTTTATTAACTTCCTCTTTAAGTTCATCTTTAAATTCAGCTAATTCATTTCTGATTTCAGTTATAGAATCATTAATAAACTGTTCTATCTAGTCAAGAGCTTTATTAATATAATCAATGATAGTATCTACTTGCTTATCATTCAGATCTAGCATCTCCCATGTATTAGTATCATTACGATAATATCTAATACAACCACCATAGTAGTTAGAAGTAACGTCAATCCAATAATCTACTTCTAGAGGATTAGGCTACGTATCTGATGCTCTAAATCTAACTATCTCTCTCTGTAACATATGTTATGCTTTAAATGTTGTTATTTTATCTTCTGTTCCATCATCATATACATCGATATGAACCCAGTCACAATCTTCCTCTAAACGTACTTTACATGGTAATAATAAAGGTTTAGCCTTTATTATCTCTCTTATTTCTTCTGCAGTCTTATCATCACAAGTAAAGTCAATGGCATTACCGGTTACATGTGCAGATACATATACACTCTTCTTACCTTTTACTAAAGGACACATATTACAACGCATACCTCTTTGATGCATATTACCAATATTGATATGCATTGGCATTCGTAAAACATCAGTACGTAGACACAGTAACACATGTAGTAACTAAGTACTTAAGAACATCCATGATTGTTCTCCAAACCTACTATATATGTGATTACATACTAACTCTTTTACATCAAAGTAAGGTTTAAGCTGTTTAATTATTTCTTCTCTCGGCATCATTGTTATTCATCATTAGAGCCTCACCAACTAGATTGGCTGCTACGTTCATACCAAATTGTTTAGTATCGTTATCTATCTCACTTACTTTCACGTTGATTTGAAGGAGCAGAAGATATATCTGCTCCAACAATTCTCTATCTGTCATATGTGCTAAGTATGGATTCATGATATCTTATTACCTGACTGCTTTACCAATATTTGACCTGCTATGGGAGAATTGGTAATTTCCCTATAATTCCAGTCAGTATTTCCAGCATATCCACTTTGTACAATATATATAGGTACTGCATGATCTCGACCATCTGATACAGGAGCATTGATGGTTAATAAATCATACTGATAGTTTAATCCCCTCACTTCAAACGTATTAGTAAACCAAGAATTATCCGTAAAATTCATAAAATTATTTACCTTATAAACTCTTCTTATAGTTCCAAATTGATAATTATATGAATTATATTCTGAAGCTATTGTATATATTTCAAATGAACTTTCTACTTCAAATTCTTTTGAAGTGGGTGCTGTAACCAGACCAAAGTTAATTTCACTTGGATAAGTATCAGATCCTCTGAACTTTACGAAATAGGATGCAACAAATGCGTTACTACTTACCTGTGTTATATCACAGGTGATAACTTTCTAACTTTCGTTCTACGTCACTGTTATAGTACCTGTTCTATTACTAGTTGATCCCTTTTCACTTACAGCAGTAGCAAATTTACCTTCATTAGCATTGCTACTAGTGGTTTTAGTTGCTGTCAACCAAGTCTAACTACTACTTATACTAAAATCTAGATATTGTCTAGTACTAGTATCTTCTACGCCATCTACATACTTAGATTTATAGCTTAAAAATGTAACGGTAAATGGCGAACTCTAACCAACCGCATGATAGTCCCTACAAACTACCGATATGTTACTCAGAGCGCCATTAGCAAATCCTATCTTATATCTCCATTCTACTGTTGCAGAATAAGCTGCTTGACTAACATTAACTGTAAGTGTTTTACCAGAACCACTCTGAGTTAATACTACTTCTCCACTTCTTGCAGATCCACTATTATCAGATGCACTGATAGTAACTTTACTACTAGTAGTAGAAGTAGTTATCCAGCTAGGTTTACTAGACACACTCCAAGATTGACTACTACCATTCTTAGTAGATATTACAGGTATATTGGCAGCAGTTCCATTAGCAGAGAAATCCCACGGGAAGTTTGCACTAGCATCTGAGGTACTACCACCTTCCCAAGTAAACACATAATTATCTGCAGGTGGAGTATACCCTGTTTGAGTTAATTCGGCATAATCTCGTTTACCAGATTCATCCTAATCAAAATATACTTTAGCAGTTCTACCAACAGTACTAGTAGTTGATTGTATAGTAAACGTAGAAGTACTCTTGTTGAATGAAGCCCATGAAGGTAACGTACTACTATCTATACTATAATCTACATCATAAGTACTGCTACCAACTGTCTTATAAGAACTAATAGTTACACTACCAGATCCACCACTAGAACCTACATTAACCTTATACGGATTAACAGAGAAGGTATAAGTAGTAGAAGGTGTAGCTCCGCTTTGAGTAACAGTACAAGTAGCTGATTTACCACTATAAGTTGCATTAATAGTTGCAGTTCTACTAGATGTAGATGTATTCTCTCCTAATGTTAAAGTACTAGGTGAAGAGCTACTACTAAGACTACCTAAGTTAGTAGACAATGTAGGATTACCTGTTTCTTCAGCAACAAAAACACTCTCCC
>ERZ779645.316-NODE-316-length-29467-cov-8.566843_pt1 | contig 29467 bp, 26 predicted proteins | sample MGYA00511103_ERZ779645 | MGnify/ENA primary metagenome ERZ779645 (study PRJEB29588, sample SAMEA2158521) | human gut metagenome | biome: human gut; feature: human-associated habitat; material: faeces | place: Denmark | collected 2008/2010 ...
GCGATAATGATGATCGCCAAGTCGGTGAGCTGAGCGCCACGGGCACGCATGGCTGTAAAGGCCTCGTGACCAGGAGTGTCGAGGAAGGTAATCCTGCGTCCGTCGGGGAGTACCACGTTGTATGCACCGATGTGCTGTGTGATACCTCCGGCCTCGCCTGCGATTACATTGGTCTGTCTGATATAGTCGAGGAGAGATGTCTTACCGTGGTCGACGTGTCCCATAACGGTGATGATCGGAGGTCTTGTCACGAGGTCCGCCTCGTTCTCCGGCTCGTCATTCTCCTGATTGATCTCATTCTGAAGGTCTGCAGTGACGAATTCCACCTTGTATCCGAACTCTTCTGCGACAAGCACAAGTGCCTCTGCGTCAAGTCTCTGGTTGATTGACACCATGAGACCGAGACTGAAGCATGCCTCGATGACTTTGTTTACAGGAGTATTGTTCATGAGGGTTGCGAGGTCATTGACAGTAACGAACTCAGTTACCTTGAGAACCTTCTTCTCAGCAGCCTCCTGAGCCATCTCCTCCTGAAGTTTCTGGGATGCGAGCTCCCTCTTCTCCTTTCTGTGTTTTGCACCGAAGTTGTTCTTGGACTTGCTGTCGTTCATCCTTGCGTAGGTCTCTTTCACCTGCTTCTGGATTTCCTTCTGCATCTCCTCCTGCTCGGCTTCTGACATAGCAGGCTTGAACCTGTCATTGCCGCGGTCTCTGCGGCGTTTTCCCTGTCCGGGCTGGTTGTTGCCGCCCTGACGGAAATCCTTCTTGCCATTGTTCTGACCGTTGTTCTGACCACCGGCATTGCCCTGACGGTTTTTCTTGTTGCCGTCCTTTTTGTCGTTGCCGTCAATCTTGTTCACATCGACTCTCTCGCTTCCGCCTTTGGCAATTCGTTCCCTCTTGTTCTTGCTCTTCTTGGGAGCTTCGAATTTGGACAGGTCCACTTTGCCCACAATCTTCAGGCCTCCGGTAGAAACAGGCTCATCTTCGTCATTGCTGGAAGCAGCCTTCTGGAGTTTGTGCTCGGCCTTGAGTTTGGCCTTGTCCACCTTAGGATTGAACTCTTTCTGATTCTGAGTCTTGTCGCCTTTCTTGATGTCAGCCTTCTTGAGTTGGTTCGCATGAGCCTGTTCCGAAGGGGTTTGGTCGGTAGGCTCTGCGGCTTTTGGCAGCTCGACTTCTTCATTAGGTTTTACTTCTACAGGCTCGCTGTGCTGAGGAGCAGTTTCCTCTGAAGGTTTCACTTCAGCGGCTGGCTTGGCCTCCACAACCGGCTCAGCATGAACTTCTTCCGTCTGCTGAGGAACCTCTGTCGGCTTGGTCTCTACGACAACTTCCGGAGCTGTCTGTACTTTCGGCGCTTCCTGGACTTCAGGTGCAGCCGTCTCTTCCACCGCCGGTTTTACTTCCTTCGGAGCTTCCTCTACAGGCTTCTGTACAGGTTCCTCCTTCGCGAAACCACTTCCTGATGTTCCTCTGATGATGACGGTGCTTCCACCTGCAGCCTCTTCTTCCTCGTCCTCTTTCTTCTTGGAACCCTTTTCAATGATTTCCTTTATCTTAATCTGAACACGCTCTGACTCGTCCTTCGCCTTGGCATCCCCGCCGAAGGCCTTCTGAAGCTCAGGAATGAACTCGTCCGACACCTTGGCATTCGGATTCATCTCGACATCGGCGCCTTTCGCTTTCAGGAAATCCACCAATGTCTGAAGTCCCACATTGAATTCTCTTGTCAGTTTGTTTAGTCTGATTTCTGCCATATAAACCCCTTTTATTTAACTATTCTTCTTCAAATTCAGCGCGCAGAATGTTCATCACATCCTCCACGGTCTCGTCTTCCAGGTCAGCGCGCTTGGCGATGTCCTCAGGATCCAGAGCCAGTACGCTCTTGGCCGTATCACATCCGATGGACTGCAGCCTCTCGATGACCCATGGGTCGATTTCGTTGCTGAACTCAGTGAGGAGTACGTCCTCATCATCCTCAGCCTCGTCTTCCTTAGGCACCTCACGCCATACCTCGATTTCGCGGTCAACAAGCATTCCGGCAAGCTTGATGTTGCATCCGCCCTTGCCGATACCCTTCTTCACCTCGTCAGGAAGCATGAACACCTTGATCTTGTCGTTCTCGTCCGTACCCATGTCGATAGATGAAATCTTCGCCGGGTTCAATGCCCTCTGGATGAGGAGCTGGGTATTGTTGGTCCACTGGAGAACGTCGATGTTCTCGTTTCTCAATTCCCTTACGATACCGATGATACGTGCACCCTTGACACCGATGCAGGCTCCGATAGGATCGATTCTGTCATCATAGGACTCCACAGCGACCTTGGCCCTTTCGCCAGGTATGCGGACTACCTTCTTTATGGTGATGAGTCCGTCATAGATTTCCGGAACTTCCTGCTCGAAAAGCTTCTTGAGGAATTCGTTTGAGGTTCTGGAAAGGACAATGTAAGGAGTCGTGTTGTTCTTCATCTCCACGCTCTTGATGATGGCGCGTACAGTGTCGTTCTTCTTGAAATGCTCACCCGGGATCTGCTCTGACTTAGGCAGTCTGAGCTCATTTCCGTCCTCATCGAGGATAAGCACCTCTTTTGCCCATGTCTGGTAAATCTCTCCGGTGAAAATCTCACCGATCTTGTCAGTGTACTTGTTATAGAGGTTGGCCTTCTCTATATCCATGATCCTTCCCTGAAGGTTCTGTCTGATATTGAGGATGCCTCGTCTTCCGAAATCCTTGAGCTCCACTTTTCTGGTGAAGGTCTCGCCGAGTTCGTAGTCGTCTCCGTTCTTGTTCACTTCTGCAAGTGCAATCTGAGTGTTGGGATTCTCCACGTTCTCCACCACTTCGAGGTTCTGGTAGATCTCACAGTCTCCCTTATCGACATTGATGATGACGTCGAAATTGTCAGCAGAGCCGAAAGTCTTTGCCAACTGGGTCATGAACACATCCTTCAGTACACCCATCATCACCGGGCGGTCAATGTGTTTTTCGTCCTTGAACAGCGCGAAGGCTGCCTTGAGGTCGAGCTTTTCTTCTTCCATAACAGTTATTGTTTTTTATATTTTTTTCTATTCGAATTCAATGTGCGGAGTGACGCTGTTCACGTCCTCGTAAGCGAAAGTGTCCACGTGTCTGACAAGCTCCTTCTTTTTCTTTCCAGGGACAGCCTCCTTTACCTCGTAGGCAAGCGTAAAGCCTTTCTCGTCAGCGCTTTCCAGTGTTCCGACAAGTTTCTTTCCGTCTCTTGTCAATGTCTCGACTTTGGAACCGACAGCCTTGATGTACTGCTTGAGAATCTTGAACGGCTGGTCAAGCCCTGCAGAAGTCACAGTAAGTGAATAGTCTTCCTTTTCCTGGTCGAAAATCGAGAGAAAACTGTCATTTACCGCGATGCAGTCATCCATTTCCACAGTGCCGTTTTCCGATTCAATGGCTATGACAATGTCATTGTCCCTGCTGATGGAAACATCGGTAATGAAACATCCACGCGCTTCCACTGTCTTAGTCATCTCTTTGTAAATCAGCTCTTTACTTATCATATTATTCTAAGCTTTCTTAAAAAAAGATAGGAGACGCATCCGTCCCCTATCTCATCTCACTTTGCAAAGGTAATCAAAATTTCCATAATAACCGAATTTACTTAAAAAATATGAACAACGCGATTTTCTTGCTAAAGTAATGTAAATGTGTTTACTTTGCAAAGCAGATGTTGCGTCGTACCGGATTTGGTATGTGGAATACGTTGAATAAAATAGTTTGAGAATATGGAATTTTCAGCCAAACAGCTGGCCAAAGTTTTGAGGGGAACCGTGGACGGGGACCCGGAAGTGAAGGTGACTTCATTCGCCAAGATAGAGCACGGAAAATCAGGTCAATTGTGCTTCTATGCAAATCCTAAGTATGAACATTATGTATATACCTGCAAGGCCAGCATCCTGCTTGTGAATTCCACATTCGAGCCTAAGGAAAAAGTCAGCTGCACCATGATCCGTGTTGCTGATGCGTACACGGCAGTTGCGGAACTTCTCAAGTATGTGGCTACCCAGAAGCGTACGGACCGCAGACACAGGGGCTTCCGCTCATCCTGGTTCCTCACCACCAAGTTCGGCAAGAAGGTATATCTCGGCAGCCATTCCTACGTGGGACATCACGCTGTCATCGGAGACTATACCAAGATATATGAAAACGTATATATCGGTGACAATACCGTAATCGGTTCACACTGCATCATTTATCCTGGCGTAAGCATCTATCCGGGAATGGTCATCGGTGACAATGTCATCATCCATTCAAACGCTGTGATCGGCTCGGACGGATTCGGAAATGCGCCTCAGCCTGACGGCACCTGGGAGAAGATCGAGCACATCGGCAATGTGATTATCGGCAACAATGTGGAGATCGGAGCCGGTACCACCATCGACAAGTCCGAGATGGAGTCCACCATCATAGGCAACGGCGTGAAAATCGACAACCTCTGCCAGATTGCGCACAATGTCGTAATCGGTGACAATACCGTTATGGCGGCGCAGTGCGGCATCGCCGGTTCAGCAAAAATCGGCAAGAACTGTATTCTGGCAGGCCAGGTAGGTATCGCAGGACACATTGAAATAGCTGACAATACGACTATTGCGGCTCAGGCCGGCGTCATCGGCAATGTGAAGAAATCAGGTCAGGTGCTCTTGGGTTCACCAGCCATTCCTATAAAGAACTATATGCGCAGTTATGCTATATTCCGTCAGCAGGGAAAAGAATAGTTAGTATATTTGCGTGATTAAAAGATAATTTGATGAAGCAAAAAACACTTAAAGCCTCCTGCAGTTTCCAGGGAAAAGGTCTTCATACTGGAAGAATTGCTGAGATGACGGTAAATCCCGCTCCGGAGAATACGGGAATTGTTTTCAGAAGAACAGACCTTGGAGAGGGAGCCGTAGTCAGGGCATTGGCCGAGAACGTATCCAGCACGGCGAGGAGTACTACCATATCTGAAGGAGAAGCTTCAGTTTCCACGATAGAGCATCTGATGTCGGCATTGACCGGAATGGGCATTGACAATGCCGTAGTCGAGCTGAACAATGTAGAGGTCCCGATTCTGGACGGCAGCGCCCAGCCGTATGTAAAGGCCTTTTCTGAGGCCGGTCTGGTCGAGCAGGATGCTGATAGACAGTTCATTGACATTCCTGATGAAATAGAAATCAAGGACGAGAAGACAGGCTCCTGGGTGAAAATCAAACCTGCTGCCGCTCCTTCCTATGATATTACGGTGGATTTCAATTCCAGAGTGCTAGGCGTGCAGTCTGCCGCATGGGACTTGTCCAAGGATTATGCATCTGAAATCGGCCCTTGCCGCACTTTCGTGTTCTTCCATGAGGTAGAGTTCCTTCTGGCGAACAACCTGGTGAAGGGAGGTGATGTGGACAATGCCATCGTGATTGTGGAGCATCCGGTTACTGACGAGCAGGTGGGACGTATGGCGGACCTGTTCAACCAGCCTAAGCTGGGCGTTACCCCGGAAGGCTATCTGAGCAATCTGAAACTGCATTTCCCGAACGAATGCGGCCGTCACAAACTTCTGGACATGATAGGAGACATGAGGCTTGCAGGCGGTTATCTCAATGCTGAAATCACCGCTTTCAAACCTGGACACACGATAAATACTAATGCTGCGAAGGCTCTGAGAGCCCTCCTGAATAAAACCAAATAAACTATGAATAAGATACATCCATTGGCTACAGTAAGTCCTAAGGCCGTACTCGGCGACAATGTAGAAGTAGGACCTTACGCATTCATTGATGAGAATGTACAGATTGGCGACGGTTGCAAGATACATCCTCACGCAGTCATTTTCCCTTATGTGAAAATGGGCAAGAATTGCGAAGTGTATCCGGGAGCTGTCGTAGGCGCAGTGCCTCAGGACCTCAAGTTCGAAGGTGAGGTTACCCATGTGGAGATCGGTGACAATGTTACTATACGTGAGTGCGTGACCATCAACCGTGGAACCAAGGCAAGCGGCAAGGGCATTACCAAGGTCGGCAGCAATACTCTGATTATGTCCTATGTACATATAGCTCACGACTGTCATGTCGGAAATCACTGTATCCTTGTAAGTTACGTCGGCATCGCCGGAGAAACGGAGGTCGATGACTGGGCTATCATCGGTGGTGGTGCGAAAGCGCATCAGTTCACCAAGATCGGCTGCCACGCAATGGTCGGCGGTATGTCCAAGATCAACAAGGACATCCCTCCTTACGCAATGTGCGGTCGTGATCCTATCTGCTATGCCGGTGTGAACATTGTCGGACTTCGCAGAAGAGGATTCTCGGCAGAGACTGTAAGAAATATCAAGGATATCTACGATACCATCTATTTCCAGGGATACAATATCTCTGACGGCTGCTCCAAGGTTGAGGCCGGTTTCCCTGATTCAGAAGAGAAGACCACCATATTGAACTTCATCCGTTCTTCCAAGCGTGGTATCGTAAGAGCCAATACATCAGGAGAGAAAGGCGATATCGACTAGTTATGTCAATGCTTTTGGACATGGCTTTCTTTCCGCCTGTATCCTATATGGCGGCAATAGCTGAAGAGTTTACCCTGTCATCTGACGGGGTAAATTCGTATGTGCCGGCAATTGTCTATATAGAGGCCTGTGAGAATTATCAGAAACAGACTTACCGCAACCGTTGCCGGATATATGCTGCAGGTGGTGTGGAGGCGCTTTCCGTGCCGATTGTGCATGAAAACGGCACTTATGCGCTTCCTGTCAGGAAACTGAGAATCGACTGGAGCAAGCCGTGGCTGATGAGGATGAAGCGGGCTATCGTGTCCGCCTACGAATCTTCTCCGTGGTTTGACTATTACAAGGACGAGCTGTTCGCCATTCTGGACAGGCAACACGAATTCCTTTTCGACCTTAACATTGACCTGCTCCGGTTCTTCCTGAAGAAGACTGGTATAGAGGCGGACATCCGTTTCACGGAGGAATTTACGCCGCATGGCAGCACTGTGTATGGCCGTGACCTTCGTGGCGTAATCCACCCGAAGCGGCAAAATGACATACTTGAGCGTCTGGGACTGAAAAAGCCATACTGGCAGGTCTTTTCCCTGAAGTATGGCTTCATATCAGATTTGTCCGTCATGGACCTCTTGTTCAATGAAGGTCCGGATTCCATCTCTTACCTCAAGAGGCTGAAATAAATCCCCGAATCATTTTAGAATCTCCATCCGAAGGTGGCGACTACATCGTAGAACCTGGCTCTGTTCCTGATTTCAGGAGACAATTCACCGTCAATGTAGGAGTCATAAGGATATACGTACTCGTAAGGGTTCTTTGTCCATCTGAAAGCGAGGTCGCAGAAGAATGAACCTTTGGATGAATATCCCACTCCGGCAGCAAGCGAGTGCTTGTAGGCCTTAGGAGTCATTTTCTTGCCGGTGAGGTCGTCAATATATCTCTCCGGCGAGGAAGTGAAGTTGTAGCCTGCCCTTATAGCGAACTGCGGAACAGGTTTGACTTCAGCACCGAGTCTCAATGCATGTGCTGCTCCGGTGAAGTTCTTTATGTCGCGGTTTACGCCATTGTCGAAAACGGTGTTGTCGTTGGTGTCGGTTTCCTTGAATTTCATCGTGCTGTAGTCGCAGATCTCATAGTCGGCACTGACAAGACCCCAACCGCCGAATGTGTAGGCTACACCGAAATTGGCTCTGAACGGTGATACGAATTTGTATTTGTATTCACCCTTAGGAGATGTCGCATTGGCATCGAACACATTGCTCTGGTACCATGTCTCTCCGGCGTGCTGCCAATGTTCCGTTATCCAGTTTGCTGTAGGAGTCTGGATGGCCGCACCTATGCGGAGTCCGTCGATAGGGACAGCAATTATACCGAATTTGGCATAGACGCCTCCGCCCTGCATGTCGTATGAGTATCTGTATCTCAGGCTGTTGAAATATGTCTTGGAAACGCCGCCGGAACCATTGTCGAATTCGACGCCGAATTTGTCAGGATCCACTGCGATTTCTTTTAAGTACTCGTTTCTGGTGTAGTCCATGGACACGACGCCCAAGTTTCCTCCGATATAAACCCTGTCAGAAATGTTGAGGCCGACATTGAACAGCAGATCATACTTGTTGCCGTGGGACCTGCGTCCGTAAAGCTGATCGATGGCGTCAGCGAGCTGAATGGTCTGTCCGCCTTTTCCGTCGTCAATGAGTTTCTCGGTCGCGCCAATGTACTTGTCATTCGCAGAGCCATAGGTGGACACCATTCCGGACTGCCAGCCGGTTACCTGATTCCATGGAACATTGGCATTGCCGTAATATCCGTTTTCCCCGTTCAGGAGACTGGAGTTCACGCCGGTCATCATTGAAGCCAATGAACCAGCATAGGAGGTGGCTGTGTTTCGTCCGCCTGCCGCCATGTCGTCCAGATAGTTTGCTGTGGCATTGGCAATGAATCCGAATGTCACTCTTTTCAGCCCGCGTCTGGCGTTGGTGTCGAAATTGAGGGTGAACCCGACGTTAGGCAGTGTGAACCTCGCTGAACTGTTGTTCAGGGTGCTGCCGTATGCTGTTGACTGTGAAGGCATTGCATTGTAATCGCTCGTGGTGGACACGATGCTGACGTTCGGGGTGAACGTGACCTGTGAAAAGCTGTTCACGGCCGAGCCGGCAGGGTTGAGGTTTATGGAACCCAGATCTCCTCCCAGTGCGGTGAACGCATTGCCCATGGAGATGGAGCGCGCTGTGCCATAGTAATTGTTCTCGCTGAATCTCAGAGCGTCCTGGACGTTCTGAGCCGCAGCATTGACCGAGACTGCCGCAAGCAGCGTCAACGGAATAATCTTTTTCATCTTCATATCTTCTTCACTTATTTCAGGTTTCTAAATTATCTTCTTCTTACACTGCCGCCGCTACTGCCGCTTGAGCGGGATGCTCCACCGGAATATCCTCCGCCGGAGAAGCCGCTGGAAGAACTGCGGTATGAGGAACCACTGTTGTATGAACTGCTTGACGAGCTGCGGTATGACGAACTGCTGGAAGAACTCCTGTATGAGGAGCTGCTTGACGAGCTTCTGTATGACGAGCCTGAATTTCCGCTGCCATAGTTGTAGGAACTGCCGGAACTTCCGTAAGAAGATGAACTTCTGTAACTTGTGCCAGATGACTGGCCGGATGACTGGCTTGTTGCGGCCCTTCTGTATGCAGGTGCGGATGCTGTCCTATTAGATGAGGAAGCACTTGAAAACGTGCCGGCAGACCTTACTCCGGATGTGCTGGACGTTCTGTAAGCGGTGTTGCCTGAGGTGCTCGTGCGGACGGACTGTCCGGAAGCCGCGCTGCGTACCGCCTGGCTTGAGCTGCTGCGTACAGTCTGGCCCGAAGCTGAACTTCTTACCGCCTGTCCTGCGGAAGAACTTGTGCGGATCGACTGGCTGGACGATGCGCTGCGTACAGCCTGGCTGTTTGCCGAACCGCTGGATGTGCGTACTCCGGACGCTGAAACCCTTCTGACAGAAGTCATTGACATGTCATTGCCTCTTGTCGATGTCGTCGCAGTGCCGGAGGCTCTCCTGACTGATGATGACGAGCCTGCATTTCTTCTGACTGTGGAAGATGCTACGCCCATTCCGTTTCCTCTGCTGCTTTCGGTCAGGCCTCTGTTGCCGTAGTAGTAACTGTCCCTTCCGTGTCCGAAACCATGGTCGTACCAAGGACCGCACCAGTGGTCATGGTAATAATGATGGTGATGGTAATACCACGGGTCGTGGTACCAGCTGTAGCCCCAGCCGTAATATACAGGTCTGCCCCAATACCAAGGATTGTACCACGGGTCTCCCCAATACCAGTCATCCCACCAGATGCTGCTTGAGTAATACCACGGATTCGCTCCCCAGTACCAGCTGGACCAATAAGGGCGGTAATACCATGAGCCCCAATATGTTCCAGGCCAATATGATGATGCCCATCCCGCCGCATATCCTGCTGCGAATCCGTCAGGATACAGTGAATATGCAGGTGTATTGGTGACAGTGACTACGGTGCTGTTGTCCTGTTTGTTGAACTTCAATGTGGCTGAAGTGTTTTCCGGAATGAACAGCGTGTCTGTTTCTCCTGCCTTGAGGAACAATGTCGAGTTCTCCGTCTCCTTTACGAGTTCGTTTACTTTGTTGCGGGACGCAAGAACATCCGCTTTAGTTTCGGTTTTAGCAGGTCTGCTGTAGAATCCGTCCTGATATTGCTGGCTTGAAGCGTATTGCGATGCGGAACCGCAACCTGCCAATGCCAGGAATGCTCCGGAAAGAACCAAGATGTTTGTTTTCATAATCGGACCTCCTAGTTATATAAATAATTTGTATCTTTGTGCGCTGCATTGCAGCGATGGTATGTCTGCAATATTCATACCTCGCCGATGCTCGCATGTTAAATGCAAATATATGAATGTTATTGCATAAAGAAACCAAAAATTAAAATAAACTAACAAAAGATGGCAGATCAGATAACCAAAAGGTCAGACAACTACTCTCAGTGGTATAACGACCTGGTAGTTAAAGCGGACCTTGCAGAGCAGTCACCTGTAAGGGGATGTATGGTAATCAAGCCTTATGGCTATGCTATATGGGAAAAGATGCAGCACGTGCTGGACTCGAAATTCAAGGAAACAGGCGCAGTTAATGCTTATTTCCCGTTGTTCATTCCCAAGTCTTTCTTCAGCCGTGAGGCTGAGCATGTCGCAGGCTTTGCGAAGGAATGTGCGGTAGTGACACATCACAGGCTCATGAATGACCCTGAAGGCAATGGTGTGGTAGTGGATCCGTCATCGAAACTTGAAGAAGAACTGATAGTGCGTCCGACGTCCGAGACCATTATCTGGAGTACATACAAGAACTGGATCAAATCATGGAGGGATCTTCCTATCATGTGCAACCAGTGGGCCAATGTCGTCAGATGGGAGATGCGTACCCGTCTGTTCCTCCGTACCGCGGAGTTCCTCTGGCAGGAAGGCCACACGGCTCATGCTACATCACAGGAGGCTCAGGAAGAGGCAGTCAAGATGGTCCATGTCTATGCTGACTTTGCCCGAAACTATCTGGCTCTCCCGGTCATTGTAGGCCACAAGAGTCCTAACGAGAGATTTGCCGGCGCATTGGATACCCTCACTATTGAGGCGATGATGCAGGACGGAAAGGCTCTGCAGTCAGGTACTTCACATTTCCTCGGCCAGAACTTCGCCAAGTCGTTCGATGTGCAGTACACCGACAAGGAAGGCAAGCAGCAGTATGTATGGGCTACATCCTGGGGCGTTTCCACCCGTCTTATGGGTGCGCTCATCATGGCTCACGGCGATGACAACGGTCTGGTTCTTCCTCCGGCTCTGGCTCCGATCGAAGTGGTGATGGTTCCTATCTACAGAAGCGAGGAGGAGCACAATGCGGTTCTCGACAAGATGAATGAAATCAAGAAGGCTCTCGAGGCTGCCGGCCATACTGTGAAGATCGATGACCGTGACACATTGCGTCCGGGCTTCAAGTTCGCTGAATGGGAACTCAAGGGAGTGCCTGTAAGGCTTGCCCTCGGTGCACGTGACCTGCAGAATGATACAGTGGAAGTACACCGCCGCGATACACTTGAGAAGAAGACAGTTTCGCTGGAGGGCATTGACAAGTATATCGAGGACCTGCTCGTGGATATTCAGAACAATATCTATCAGAAGGCATTGGATTTCAGAAACTCTCGTATCGAGAAATGTGATTCCTGGGAGGAGTTCAAGGAGAAGATCACTCAGGGCAAGTTCCTGCTCTGCCACTGGGACGGTACTGCCGAGACTGAGCAGAAGATCAAGGACGAAACCAAGGCTACCATCAGATGTATTCCTGTAGATAGCGTCGTATGTAAGGAAGAGGGCACGGATATCTATTCCGGCAAGCCTTCACACGAGAGAGTTGTATTTGCAATCGCTTATTAGTGAATATTTTATGAAGAAGAGAATACTCTTGATGTGCTTGTCCGCATTGGCATTTACATCTGTGTATGCACAGGATGTCACCGATGCGCAAAAGGCTGCTGAAGAGGCTGCCAAGGCGATTGCGGGCGCTCCTGAAGCTGTAGTCAAGACACCTAAACCGAGATATTGGACGAATTCCCTTCTTACGAAACTGGATTTCGGACAGACAAGTCTGACAAACTGGGCTGCCGGCGGTTATAACAACGTGACCCTGAAGTCTTTCATTGACGCGAATGCTAACTACAAGAAGAAAGACCTGTTCTTCAATAACCGACTTCAGCTCGATTACGGTTTCCTGTATTCTGAGGACAAGCCGTTCATACAGAAGAGCGATGACCGTATGTATTATGAGGGCAAGTTCGGCTACAAAGCTTTGCAGACATTGAACTATTCCGCTCAGTTCAACTTCAAGTCGCAGTTCTCGAACAGTTACAACTATCCTATGCCGTCCAAGCCGGCCGGTGCTGCAGACGATTGGGAGCCTGCCAAGTCTGACTGGAAGCAGAGCAGGAAACTCAAGTCCGGTTTCTTCGCTCCTGCCTATACCAACATAGCGCTCGGTATTGACTGGGTTCCTACCAAATGGCTTACTGTCAACGTCGCTCCTCTTACAGGAGGTTTCGTGGTCGTTACGGATGAGAGTCTGAGGAAGTCCTACAGTATGGAACTCAAGAAGAAATACGAGAGTCTGGATGCGCTTTCCAGTGCTGATGCAGCTGCTCTGGTAGGGGATGAGAAAGCACGTTACGAGGCCTTTGTCGCTGCCAAGACTTCCGGTGACGCTTATCGTTCGGCAAGGTTCGAGTTCGGTGCGCAGATAAAGATCGATGGAAAGCTTCAGATCAATGACAATTTCAAATATACTTCACAGTTGGTGCTCTTCTCTGACTATCTCGACAAGCCGCAGAATATCCGCGTGAACTGGGATAACAGGTTTGACTGGCAAATCGCCAAGTATTTTTCATTGACAGTGACCACCAACCTCATCTATGACGACAAGGTGCTTGTGAAGACTGAGAAGACATTGAAGAAATATCCTGAAGGACGTAAGGCGATACAGTTCAAGGAGTCATTGGCATTCGGCTTCTCATATACGATCGCTTCAAGACCGAGGTAACAGGCAATATGATGATTCAGAAATCATTTGACAGAACGATAGTGGGGCTGGTTCCGGAAAAGGAAACAGCCCTTCTTGCAGTAAGCGGGGGCATTGATTCCATCTGCCTTGCTTCATTGTTCCTGAACAGTTCCGCAGGACGGAGGTTTGCTGTGGCGCACTGCAATTTTCATCTCCGTGGTGAAGACAGTGATTCGGACGAGGCGCTTGTGGCTGCCTGGTGCGGGCGGAATGGTGTGCGATACCATAAGGCGGATTTCGATACGGAGCAGTACGCTTCGTCCCATAGTGTCAGTATTGAAATGGCTGCGAGAGAACTCAGATATGACTGGTTCGCGTCGTTGTGCCGGGACAATGGATACTATGGAGTGGCTGTCGCGCACAATGCAAATGACAATGCTGAGACATTGATTCTGAATCTTTTACGTGGGACAGGACTGCGCGGAATTACCGGTATGCAGGTGGAAACAGTAGTTCCTGTAACCAGGGATGAATTGTCAGGTGTGCGCCTGTTGAGGCCGATGTTGTCTTTCAGTCGTGAGCAGATTGAGGAATATGTGGCTGCCAACTCTCTGGAGTATCATGATGACAGGACCAATGCGGAAACTGTCTATAAAAGGAATCGTATAAGGCATCTTGTTTTCCCCGTTTTTGAGAGTCTGAATCCGTCGTTCCTGACGACTTTTGCCCGGGAGATGAATGCGTTTTCCAAGGTGCAGGAGATTGCGGATGATTATTTCATTTCTGTGCGCGAGAGTGTCTGCGAGCCTGCCGGAAAGGATGAACTGCTTCGTGTCAATGCAGTAAGGCTTTGTCATCTGAAGCATTATAAATATGTGCTGTACAGGCTGTTGGAAGCGTATGGCTTCAGAGACAGGCTTCTCGAACCGGTGGTGCGTCTGCTTGAAAGCGGCAAGACGTTTTCCGGTAAGGTCTTCGAGGCGCCGGGCTACGAACTTATTACGGCAGGGGAGTGCCTGATTGTCAGAAAGGCCGCTCGGGTATTGCCGGACAGTACTGTCGTAAGTGAACGTGCTGATGTTCACGGGGATAGGACTAATCTGCAGGGTGGTCTGCGGGGTGGTGTGACGGTTGGTACGCCTGTCGGTGTGCAGGTCGGTAAGCTGGGCAGTGTGATGGTTGATAAGTGGGGAGGTACGCAGAACGGTGCTCAGGTTGATAAGCAGGGCGGTACTCCGGGTGGTGCTCAGGTTGATAAGCAGGGCGGAGAATCTTCGCCGGTTGCGTCAGAGAATCACGTCTTGGGGGAGTGCTGCGGATTGGCCGGACGAGGCTCGGCGTCAATCACGTCCTCTTTTGTTGGGTCCGGCTTGTCATACAGCGGATTGGCCGGACGAGACTCTGCCCGCAGGTCACGCGGCATGTTGATGACCGGCGGACCAGTGATAAACGAGAATGAGGCCTGCTCGGTGGTCCGCACGACCGGCGAATATGTTTTCGATGATTTTCGTGTCAATGTCTCTGTTTCCGAAGCAGGCGCAGACCCGGTAGCGGATGCCAAGTCATTGGCCCGAGAGGGGATTGCGGCATTTTCGTCAGAAGCATTGACCTTACCGTTCCTGTTGCGCGGTTGGCAAAATGGGGACTGGATGCGTCCTGTCGGGCTCAATGGCAAGAAAAAACTCAGCGATATCTTTACAGGTCTGAGGTTGAGCATTGAAGAAAAGTCCCGTGCTCTGGTCATTGTCCTGCCCGGTTCGGCAAGCGAGGGGGCGGAGAGTGGAGGCTCGTTCAGTGATGTTTCGGATAGTGGATCTTCGAAGAGAGGGGCGGATAACATTGGCACTGATGCGGTTCGAGGCGTGCGGGTGGCCGGTGTCTGCGGCTACGTTTCCGGTCGGTTCTTTTTCCGCGTTGATGAGTCTGTAATGGTTACTCCGGCCACTGCTTCTATACTGAAACTCTATCTTCGCGCTCCGGAGAACGTTTGATGAGGAATGTGGCTGGGAACTTTGACGTGGAATGTGGCGGGGAACGGTAGTGTCGGAATGTGGTGGAGAACGGTGATGTGGAATATGGTGGGGAACTTTGACGTGGAATGCTCCAGAGAACGGTGATGCGAAATATGGTGGTAAGTGTCTCCGCGGTTACGTATTGACGCGAGAACTTTGATGTGAAATGCTCAGGAGAACGGTGACGTGGAATGTGGTGGATAACTTTGATGAGGAATGCTTCAGAGAACGGTGGTGTTGGAATGTGGCTGGGTACGGTGGTGTGGAATATGGTGGATAACTTTGACGTGGAATGCTCCAGGGAACGGTTACGTGAAATATGGTGGAGAACTGTGATGTTGGGGCGCAACGCGTAATCCTCTGATTATCAATACTTAAGTCACTTTCAGAGTTGGTGTTTTTGTAACTCTGAAAGTGGCTATTTGCTGAGTATCAACGCTTTACGCGCTGCGCCTAATGTATCGTCCTGAAAAGAGTTTACCGAAATTTAACAACAAGTAGTTAGGACAAAAGTAGAACAACCTGCATTTGCGCGAATAGTATAAAACATTGGCACATAGCGTATTAGCAATTAGAACCAAAGCCAGGTTGCATAAAAAAATGGGTAACCTGGCTTTCACAAACTCCTGCAATCAATTGACAATCAGCAATATCCACAAAATGTCAACATGCAGGTTGTTCGAAAAATTCACAGCGACGTCACGACAGTGTTTAGGACAACACCTAAAGAAAGCAAAGAGGCCAGTCCGAAAGAGCGCTTCGAAAGGGTCATCAAGGATCAACAAGTCATCCTCAGATTTCCGATAGGTCGCAGGACGGCCCATCTTTACCACTTCCTTACGGCACTTGGCGATATATTGGTCAGGGCCGCTTGCCATTCTCGTTGAGGACTTGGATGACCTTCAAGGACTCCAAGGTGTTACTACCGAGACGGCTGATGGAAAAAGAAGCAAGGCAGGTATCTATCCCTTAAATGGGTACCTGCTTTTGTCGTTTAAGAGGGAGATTTTCAGGTTTGTTTGGGTGGAGGCTTAAGACACAGTCATCTTGCTACAGAATAATGGAACCAATGAGCATATCTCATAAACCGCAAAATCACACATAACTCATTGTGTTATTGATGATTATGCAGATTTAAGATAACACTTTAATATGCACACTCCCCTAAAAAAATAGGGTGATGAGCATCTTTACGCTTCGCCACAAATCCACTTAACCAATTGATTATCTGTATATTACATAGATATTTACACGTTTATCTTGATGCTCATTGGTTCAGAGAATACCTGTATCTGCGTTCTTGTCATCCTCTATGAAGTTCTCATCAGAGGCAATCACGCTGGCGGCGGCAAAGTTCTTCTGAAGAAATCGTGTCACGAAATTACGCCGCCAGCGGCAAAGGCCCGCTTTGCTCAGGTGCTTCGCAATTCGCCGCGTGCTATGCCGGTGCTCAGCTATCCATCGACAAGAGGATGTCCTGCACGGCTTCTGATGCTGCCTTGTCAATCCTTCGGGCGCACTATGAAATGCAAATCAACATACTTTTTACGTTGAGCCGGGAAATACGAAGTCCCAGAAGGGACCACAAATAAAAAGAGCCCGCACAAATGAGTGAGCGATAAAAATCAGCACCGAGAGCGACAAAAACTGCCCGGAGGGCAATCTTCCCCCGTAATGGGGGACCGAGGGGGAAATACGAAGTCCCAGAAGGGGACCACAAACAAAAAGAGCCCACACGAAAGTGTGAACTCTTTTTGTTTGTGGTCCCAACAGGGCTTGAACCTGTGACCCTCTGATTATGAGTCAGATGCTACTAACCAACTGAGCTATGGGACCAAATTTGCAAAACCGGTGCAAGGCCGGTCTTGCAAATATAGTTATTTTTCCCGAGTTCCGAAACAATTCCAGCACCCGGGATGCTGATTTCTATCAGACTTTGATTTCAACCTCTACTCCTGAAGGCAGCTCGAGTTTCATAAGAGAATCGACTGTCTTTGCATTGGACTCATCGATGTCGAGGAGTCTGCAGTAAGAGTTGAGTTCAAACTGCTCACGAGACTTCTTGTTTACGAAGGTGGAGCGGTTCACAGTGAAAATCTTGGTGCTTGTAGGAAGAGGAATCGGTCCGCAAACCTTAGCGCCTGTAGAAGTCACTGTTTCAGCGATCTTCTTTGCTGACTTGTCAAGCAGCATATGATCGAATGATTTGAGTTTTATTCTGATTTTCTGACTCATATCAATACTCTTTTTTCCGTTAATAATTATTCGTCGTCATCGGATGCCTTGTAACCGCTCTTCTCGATAACTTCCTTAGCCAAGCTAGCAGGAACCTCTGAATAGTGGTCGAAAGTCATTGTGCTGGTAGCACGACCAGAAGAAAGGGTTCTGAGGACAGTCACATAACCGAACTGCTCTGAAAGCGGAACGAATGCCTTGATGATTCTTGCGCCGTTGGCAGTAGAATCCATTGCATTGATCTGGCCTCTACGACGGTTAAGGTCACCTACGATGTCACCCATGTACTCTTCCGGAGTAACGACCTCAAGGCTCATGATAGGCTCGAGGAGAACCGGATGCGCTTTAGGGCAAGCGTGACGGAATGCGTTGCGGGCACAAATCTCGAATGAAAGCTGGTCAGAGTCCACCGGATGGTAAGAACCATCGAGAAGGGTAACCTTGAGGGAAGGAACCTCATAGCCGGCGAGAACACCATTGGCCATAGCTGATTCGAATCCTTTCTGTACGCAAGGAACGTATTCCTTAGGCACGTTACCACCCTTGACCTGATTATCGAACTGAAGTCCGGTAACGCCCTCATCTGCAGGGCCGATTTCAACGATGATGTCTGCGAACTTACCACGACCACCAGTCTGCTTCTTGAAGAGCTCACGATGCTGAACAGTAGAGGTGATAGCCTCTTTGTAGTTAACCTGAGGAGCACCCTGGTTAATCTCAACACCGAACTCACGACGAAGACGGTCAACAATGATATCGAGGTGAAGCTCACCCATACCGCTGATGACAGTCTGACCTGTCTCGTGGTCTGATTTTACTGTGAAGGTAGGGTCCTCTTCAGCAAGTTTGCCGAGAGCGACACCGAGTTTCTCGAGGTCTGACTGAGTCTTAGGCTCCACAGCGATACCGATAACCGGATCCGGGAATTCCATAGCCTCAAGAACAACCGGATGATCTTCAGCGCAGATGGTATCACCTGTACGAAGGTCCTTGAAACCTACTGCTGCACAGATATCACCTGCCTCAACGAACTCGATAGGGTTCTGATGATTTGAGTGCATCTGGTACAGACGGGCAACTCTCTCTTTCTTTCCTGTACGTGTGTTGAGCACATAAGAGCCTGCATCAAGATGTCCCTGATAAGCTCTGATGTATGCAAGACGGCCTACGAACGGATCAGTAGCAATCTTGAACACAAGACCTGCAAACGGCTTGCTTGCATCTGGTTCTACCTTTACATCCTCACCTGTCTTAGGATCTGTACCTTTGACAGCACCGATGTCGATAGGTGAAGGCAGATAACGGATAACTGCATCGAGGAGGAACTGGACACCCTTGTCCTTGTATGAAGAACCACAGGTGGCAGGAACAATCTTCATGGCGATGGTACCCTTGCGGATAGCAGCGATGATTTCGTCCCTTGTTACTGACTCAGGATCCTCGAAGTATTTTTCCATAAGAGCGTCATCGCACTCAGCAGCAGCCTCTACAAGTCTGTCTCTCCAGAGCTCCACTTCACCCTTCATATCTTCAGGGATAGGAATCTCGTGATAGTTTACAAGCTTGGTGTTGTCTGCCTCGTATTCGATGGCTTTTCTGTCGATAAGGTCAATGATACCGACAAATTTGTCTTCTGAACCGATAGGAAGGGAAATTGGAACAGCAGTTGCTCCAAGTTTGTCCTTGATATCCTTGACGCAACCGAGGAAGTCCGCACCGACGCGGTCCATCTTGTTCACGTAAGCGATTTTAGGCACACCGAATTTGTCTGCCTGACGCCATACGGTCTCAGACTGCGGCTGTACTTTGCCGACAGCATCGAAAGTTGCGATAGTACCATCGAGCACACGGAGTGAACGTTCAACCTCAACAGTGAAGTCAACGTGGCCCGGAGTGTCGATAAGGTTCAGCTGATAAACATTCCCGTTGTAATGCCAGAAGGCGGTGGTTGCAGCAGAGGTAATGGTGATACCACGCTCCTGCTCCTGAACCATCCAGTCCATAGTAGCGCCTCCATCGTGCACCTCTCCAATCTTGTGGGTCTTACCCGTATAGAAAAGGATACGCTCTGAAGTTGTCGTCTTACCGGCATCGATATGCGCCATAATGCCGATATTTCTGGTAAATCTAAGATCTCTTTTTGCCATTGTTCACGGGAATTAGAAACGGAAGTGCGCAAATGCCTTGTTGGCCTCTGCCATCTTGTGCATATCTTCTTTTCTCTTGAATGCGCCACCTTCATTGTTGTAGGCAGCTACAATCTCGGCACAGAGTTTTTCTGCCATAGAGTGGCCGGAACGTTTACGTGCATAGAGTATCAGGTTCTTCATCGAAAGTGAAATCTTTCTCTCCGGTCTCAACTCTGTTGGCACCTGGAAGTTAGCTCCACCAACCCTGCGGCTCTTAACCTCAATCTGCGGGGTTACATTTTCGAGAGCTTTCCTCCAGATATCTAGAGGAGCCTTGTCAGAATCTTTCATCTTCTCGCCTACCATGTCAATGGCATCGTAAAAAATAGAATACGCGATACTCTTCTTCCCCTGCAGCATAAGGTTATTCACGAAGCGTGTTACATTTGCATCGTGAAACTTAGGATCAGGAAGTAGAATCCTCTTTCTAGGCTTCGATTTTCTCATTTTTGTGAAAAATTAAAGTGAAAATTGGTAATGAAAATTACTTCTTAGATTTCTTTGGTCTCTTGGCTCCGTAGAGAGAACGGGACTGTGTCCTGCCTTCTACACCAGCGGTATCCAAAGCTCCTCTAAGGATGTGGTAACGAACACCAGGGAGGTCCTTTACACGACCGCCTCTAACAAGCACGATTGAGTGCTCCTGGAGGTTGTGACCTTCGCCTGGGATGTATGCGTTGACCTCTTTTGCATTAGTGAGACGTACACGGGCAACCTTACGCATTGCTGAGTTAGGTTTCTTAGGTGTGGTTGTGTACACACGCACGCAAACGCCTCTCTTCTGAGGGCAAGCATCCAACGCACGAGACTTGCTCTTCACAGCAAGCACCTCGCGTCCTTTGCGAACTAATTGTTGAATTGTTGGCATAAATGATTGTAAATCTTTAATTTATGTTACTTTCCCCAATTTTGGGGGCTACAAATTTACACATAATTTTTTAATTGACAATAAAATACTTGATTTTTACAGTTTTACGTCAATGATGTTCGGATAATGGTCAGTCAGATTGACGGTGAACTCCTCCATGATGCAGTCGAAGACGCGGACCTCCACAGATGCGGAAGGGTCATATACGAGACAATGGTCTATCGCTCCGGTCTCACGGTCCGGGCCACGCCTGCGGCTCACAATAGAATAGCCGTCCTTAGGGCTGCAGATATGATGGCCGTTGTGAGTGTCGCCATAGACCGTAGCCACCTTATAGCAAGGCTTGTAGCCGCCCTGGATCATCTGCTGAATCGGAACCGTGCCCTCCTCGCAATTCATGTCACCGACCACGAAAACCGGGACGTCACCGAACTTCGCACGGATAATCTCTGCCTCAGCCATCACAAGACGCAGCTGCGAAGCCCTCGCCATCGTGCTGCCGGGCTGAGCCTTGTCACTCTTCCACCACAGATGCGTTCCGATGACCGCGAACACCTTGCCGTCAGCCTTTCTCCTGAACACGGCCGAAGTAAATGACTTGGAACCATGATTGCACCACCTTGCAGGAGTGTACATATTATAATATACGTATATCGGCTCGAGAGTCTTCTTATTGTAGAATATAGGAGTATTGTTCCAGTCTTCCTTTGATTCCCAGGCTATTACATAACCTTTCTTCTCCACCAGCGGGTAAAACTCATTGTGCATATGCGCAGAATACTCCTGGAAAGCGAAAACGTCAGGCATATAATCCTTCACCAGACGAGCGAACTGCGGAGCCCTCCGGAAATCCCTCGGGTCCTCCCCTATTTCCTTCCATTTCGGCGGAATCGTATCTTGGCTGTAGTCCCAGATATTGTCATCCAGAATGCGGAGATCCGCGCCCTCGGCAATCTTGAACTTCGCTCCAAAAGCCGGACTTTTCTGCGCCGATGCCGGCTGCCGGCCGCCCATAAAGGTCAATGTCAATGCAGATGCAACTAACAATCTGAGTATCCTGCTCATAGTCAATGAATTGATTTGATGGTGTATAAAAAAATGTGTCAGTCCGGGACAATCCATTGTCAAGGAAAGTTCCCCTACAGATGGGCAAAGTTATGATTTATTCCGTTTATTTTACCTAAATTTGGGGACCTTTTGAAAAACGACAGGATATTATGGCAAAAACATTGACAAACAGGAAATTGGTCTGTGCGGCAGCATTGACACTCTTGGCAGTCTCCGGAATGGCACAGAGCCGTCAGGAGAGGATGGTGCGCACGCCGAACTACGAGCCGGCAGAGAGATTCTCCGCCAAGCGCATCGGCCAGATGGTTTTTTCCACTTCCGTAAGACCGGTCTGGTTCCGTAACGGAGATAAGTTTCTGTACGCATGGAAGACATCTGACGGGACACAATATTATATAGCGGACCCGAAAGCGGGCAAGACCGAGCCGGTATTCGACATGGACAAGCTCGCGATGCAGATTACCGAAATAATGCGTGACCCGTTCGATGCCAAGCACTTGCCGATAAGCAACATCAGCATTGACCCGGAAAACGACGGCATCCTGAAATTCGATATCAAGAGCACCAAGGAGAAAACAGATACGACGGGAAAAGCCACAGGCGAGAAGCTGACATATCATTTCCGCTATGAAATCGCCGGAAAGAAGCTGACATACGACACCGCCGACAAGAAGGAAAAATATCCGGACTGGGCAAATGTGTCTCCGGACGGCCTGACAGGTGTATATATGAAGAATTCCAACCTCTTCTACATGGACACCCTGAACCTGCGCAAGGCAGCCGAGGACCCGAAGGACAGCACGCTGGTCGAGCACAGGATAACATCAGACGGATACAAGGACTTCTGTTACGGCATAAACAACTACAGCGGAAACACCGAGACAGACACGACCAAGAGGGTATTTCCGTCCGAACTGGTATGGTCGCCGGATTCCAGGCACATTGCAGTGATGCGTTGGGATATGGCACCGCTCAAGGACTTCTGGGTCATCAATTCATTGACACAGCCACGTCCGACACTGGAGACTTACAAATACCAGATGCCGGGAGAGTCGGGACCTAAGGGCCACCTGTACGTATTCTCCACCTCTGACTGGACCTCCAGGCAGGTGAAAATCAATGCATTCAAGGACCAGGACCTCATCATGCAGCCGGATGTCCGTACTACCGACGACCAGTTCGATGAGTTCTACGGTTCGCGTTGGCTCGGAGATGACAACGGGTTCTATCTTACCCGTATGAGCCGTGACTTGAAACGCATGGACATCTGCTACGTGGGTGTGGACAGCGATTCGACCAGGACCGTTATTTCCGAGAGGATGAACACTTACGTGGAAAGCAGGCAGACAAGGCTTCTGGACGGCGGAAGGAAAATGATTCATTGGTCCGAGCGCAACGGATGGGCGAATCTCTATCTCTACAACGCTGACGGAACATTGATAAGAAACCTTACCGAAGGGGCATATCATGTGGATGACGTGCTCGCCGTCAATGAAAAGGAAGGCTATGTCCTGTTCCGTGCCTGCGGTAAGGAAAAGGGCGAAAATCCATATCAGATGCATGTTTACAGGGTAAGCCTGCAGGGCGGTGAGCCGAAAATGCTCGACATCCCGGACATGAACATTGACGCGATAGCCTCTGACGACGGCAAGTATTTCATTGCCAATTATTCCCGCGTGGACTACAAGCCGGCTTCTGCGCTTTTCGATGCGGCCGGCAAGAAAGTGTGCGACCTCGGCGAGGCTGACTTCTCGCTTCTTTTCGCTGCGGGATACAAGTTCCCTGAGAGGTTCAAGGTCAAGGCAGCAGATGGTATAACAGACCTCTACGGAGCCATCTACAAACCATTTGATTTCGATTCCACAGGTCTATCCTATATGCGATTACGTATATCCGGGCCCTCAGGTGGAAGCCAACAACATTTCGTGGAGCAGAGGATTCACGAGGACAGACAGGCTGGCTCAGCTCGGGTTCATTGTCATAACCGTGGGCAACAGGGGCGGTCATCCTGACAGGTCCAAATGGTACCACAACTACGGCTATGGCAATCTCCGCGACTACGGTCTCGAGGACCAGAAATATGCAATACAGCAGCTGGGGGCAAGGTACAGCTGGATTGACCTGAACAGGGTCGGCATCCACGGACACTCCGGCGGCGGTTTCATGTCCACAGCAGCGATGCTCAAATACCCTGACTTCTTCAAGGCTGCCGTTTCCTGCGCGGGAAACCACGACAACAGCATCTACAACAGGTGGTGGAGCGAGCAGCATCACGGAATCACGGAGAAGGTGGAGGCCGGCGATACCACATTCGTATATTCTATCGAAACGAATCCGGAGATCGCTTCCAACCTGAAAGGCCACCTCATGCTTGTGCACGGTGACATTGACAACAATGTCCATCCTGCCAATACCATTCGCGTGGTCAATGCCCTAATCCGTGCGAACAAGCGTTTCGACATGCTGATTCTTCCGGGACAGAGGCACGGATTCGGAGACATGAACGAGTACTTCTTCTGGAGAATGGCTGACTACTACTGCGAATGGCTGATGGGCAGCAGCAAACGTGACGAGGTGAATATCAAAGAAATGAACAACGACTGATTATGAACAATATTATATCATCATCGGGCTTGTCGCTGTGTATCGGCGCGGCCCTTCTCCTCGCTTCCTGCAATGACCAGGAGGTGAAGGTAAACAGTGTCAATGTCAATGTGACAGAGGCGCTTTCTCCTGAACGGAGCGACTCCGTCCGGGTCAATGTCAATGCAGAATATCCTGTAGATGGTCTTGTGGACAGTGTGAAGAACTCTATCTGCGAGATTATCGTGGAGGCCACTTTCGGCTCTGACTACTCGGGACTTTCTGTGGAAGATGCGGCCAACCGTTGGGCAGGCGATTTCGTGGCCGAGTACAAGAAGGCCAACCTGGAGCTGCTCAGTGAAGCCCAAGGCGATGAGGCCAATGACATGGGAGCGGGTTTCTTCTCCTGGGAGAACAAGCTGGAAGGCTATTTTTCCGGAAGGCACGACAACATCATCACATACACGGTTTCCAACTACGTGTTCGAGGGTGGCGCACACGGGTCCACAGTCGAATCGTCAGTAAACATTGACCTGAAGACTGGCAAGCAGGTGACAGAGGAGGATTTCTTTATCCCTGGCTACAAGGAAGCTCTCTCCGCATTGCTCTCCGCCCATCTTCACGATGAGATGCCTGACCAGGAGTCTTACGACGCGCTATTCATCAAGGACCTTGAGCCGAATGGCAATTTCAAGGTTTCGGAGCAGGGTGTGACTTACGTTTACGGCCAGTACGAAATCGGGCCATATTATCTCGGAATCATAAAGGTTACCATTCCTTGGAACGAACTTGGGGACCTTGTCAGAGAACATCCGACGAAATAATCTTTCACAAACAAATAAACATAAAAATCTTTTATGAAGACATTGCGAATTTTTACAATGTTCGCCCTCTCTTGTGCGCTGCTCTCATGCGGCAAAGAGAAAGACGGGGACATTTCTCAGCTTTCGTCACCAAAAGTGATTCAGGACGAAGCCAAGACCACCAAGACATCAGTAGCCGCTTTCTGGACCGAAGTTGCAGGAGCAGCAAGCTACAATGTCATTTTCGACGACCGGGACGTGGTGTCCACTACGGAGAAGGAGATGGCATGGGACAACTTGGAGACCAACTCCACCCATACGCTCAAGGTTCAAGCCGTTTCTGCTGACAAGAATGCGTTCAAGGATTCAGAATGGAGTGTTGCTGTCCTCACCACCACAGAGGACACGGAACTCGACACGCCGTTCACCATGAGTTTCCACGACGTCACATTCTACAATGCGAAGGTGACCGTCAATGCCGGCAACTATACCGACAAGTATTTCTTCAATGTTACACCTAAAGTACTGTTTGACAAGGACTACAATGGCGACGTGCGTGCATTTGCAGAGGATTATGTCGCCCAAGTCAAGCAGTTGGCTGAACTCAGCGAGAAGACCTTCGGGGATATGTATCTCATCCTCAGCTATTCCGGCAAAATGGAAGGAACAGTACCTTCACTTGCTTCCGAGACTGAGTACATCGCCATAGTTTTCGGTGTGGACATCAACGGTCTTATCACCACGGGAGTAGCATCAGAGACATTCAAGACAGAGAAGGACCCGGGCGTACAGAAATCCGATATGACATTTGAAATCAATGTCGAACAGCCGACAGGGACCTCCGCAATAGTCGAGGTAACCCCGTCAAAAGATGACGAGTATTATTTCTTCACTGCGATAAACAAGTCCCAGTTATCTACGACTGTGGGTGGGGAAACCGACGAAGCCATCTTGAACTACTACTCCAAGTTGTTCGATTCTTATCTGGAAAACGAAACCTTCGAAGATTTTGCGAGCAAGAACTTCTCCAAGGGGAAGGATTCCTACAACTTTGCAGCTTTGCCTGACAACTGTGACTATCTGGTAATTGCATTCGGCGTGACATACCATGGTGAAATATGTATGGCGACCACAGACCTTGCCAGGAAAGAGTTCAAGACAGGTGAAGGCGCTCAGAAGCCGGGCGAAAAGGACATTGAAATCGTAGTGAACAAGCTCACAGCTACGGACTTGGAGTTTACAGTCGTTCCGTCTGACGACAACATCCACTTCGTATATGATTGGCGTTCTTATGACGAATTCAAGGGCCTTACGGATGAGGAAATCATGACAAGAGCCATAAAAGAAAGAAGCGGAGACGGTTATTTCTGGCTGACTGCCAGCAAGGGAGCCATGACTGGCCATAACGTCAATCCATTGACCACCGGCAAGGAATATATCATCTATGCTTTCTATGTGGAAAAAGACCCGAACAACGCATATAGTGCCGTTCCGGCAAGCGGTCTGTTCAAGAAAATCGTAGTTCCTGGAGAAGGCGAGGCTCAGGAGCCGTCTCTTTCTTTCACTATCTCCGAGGATGAAGTGACCACTTCATCGCTCAAGGCGACGGTAACGCCATCTGACGCAACCGCAAAGTATTTCAGCTATGTATTGGAAGCATCCAAATGCAGTGAAAAGACTGATGAGGAAATCGTCAAGGCTGTGAAAAACGAACTTGGATACGATATGCTCGGATACGAGAAGACAGGTACCACCGTGGTTTCCAAGGGCAAACTGAAATCCAATACCGAATACTACGTGGTAGCCTTCGGAGTGGATCCGGACAAGGATTACGCTGCTACCACTTCTGTGACCAAGAGGCTGTTCAAGACCAAGGTCGAGAGCACAACTCCTCCTTCCGGAGAAAAGGCTATCGATATCAATGTCAAGGAAATTACAGCAACCAAGATCTCTGTAGATTTCATACCTGGAGATCCTGATATGGAGTACGTGGCAAGTATCTACAAGGCTGCCAAATTCGAAGGAATGAGTGACGAGAAGATCATAAAGTCTGTCATAGAGGATTATGGCTACGAAATATATTCTGGTCTTCCTAAAGGCAACTATAACAAGTCCTTTGTTGAACTCGCTGCTAATACCGAATATGTCATCGTGGCATTCGGCGTAAAGGACGGCAGCGCCATCACCGGCCTCTTCAAACAGTCAGTGACTACCCCTGCCGAATAACATTTCGACACACATATTGAAAGATTCAGCCCGGCACGAAAATGTACCGGGCTGTTTTTTTTAGAAACGATATGCAACAAATTCACTCATTGCCCGTCAAGAGTATAGAAGATTTGATAGATTTGCAGTGCAAGCGGTGAAAAGGATATGGGCATTGATGACAAAAAAGCGACGGAACTGTTCCGACAATACGGTAAAAGGCTGTACAATACGGCCTTGCGCATCACATTGTCATCAAGCGAGGCGGAAGAAATCATGCAGGAGACATTGATCCGATTCCTTACGGGCAGCTGGAGACCTGACGATGAATGGGCGTGGCTGCGGCGGATGTGCATAAACAGGTCGATAGACTTCCTGCGCCGCGAAAAGCGCTTCGTGAATATCGACGACGCCTTCGCTTCTGCTGAACCTGTTCTTGCCGATGACAATGAAGAGGTCTGGTCCGGATTGGACGGAAAAGTGTTCCCGATGGTGATGGACCTGTTGAAGGCAATGCCGGACGGATACCGGACGATATTGACATTGAAGCTTATAGAAGACATTGATTATAAAGAGATTGCGTCAATGCTGGGAATCAGCGAGTCCTCTGTCCGAAGTCAATACCTCAGAGGCCGCAGAAAACTTGCAGAGAGGCTAAGAGAAAAATTGAAAGTCAATGATTATGAATGATATAGAAAAATATTTCGACAACTATAGAAGCCTTGCTGATGAGGCCGGAGCAGTTCCGTCCGTCTCCGAGCAGGATTTTCTCGGGCGGCTCCATAAAGAGCGTGCAAGGAAACGTTTCCGCAGACGTACAATTGCATTGACCTTTGTCGGGATGGCGGCAGCATTGACAATTCTCGTCATTCTGCGATGGCCGGAGGCTCAGGTCGATCCGGTCGAGGTCTATATGACGAACTATCGGGAAGGCGTGGCGCCGCTGCTTTCGGATGTACGGGAGATGGAGATGTCTTCCGAGCTGTGCAGGGAAATGGACTTGTCGGAGGTCATTGAGGAGCTGCTGAATTCTCCGGACAGCATGATCGGGGGGCTTGATGGCCTTGGAAATGCTGAAAAACTGGAGGTTACGAGGAAGTATTGCGACAGCAGCCTGGAAGAAATCAGGGCCCTGTACGGCGAATGTTGTCAGGCATATTATACTGGTGCTCAGAATGTTAATGAAATCTAAATTATCAATGTTATGAAAAAGAATCTTTTTGTGCTGATATTGCTTTGCGCGATATCCGTGATTCAGGTCAATGCTGGTGAAAATCCTGCTGTGAGACGGGAATATGATTTTACGTCTTTCAATGCCATCCGTACCGTGTCTGACGGCGAGACGGTTTCCGGAAGGGGCAGATTCGTCTCTACAAATTATAAAATATCATTGGTCAAGTCGGATCACTATAAAGTCATTATGGAAGTGTGGGACAGGGATGACATCGACCTGTTCGAAATCAGGCAGACCGGAAGTGCCCTGGAGCTGGTAAAGAAAATGAAGAAGTATCCGTATCGCAGTTCGCATGTAAGTATCCCGAGCGCGACCGTAACCATATATACGCCTGAGTTCCCGAGCGTTACGTTGAGCGGAAACTCTCAGATGAGCGTGTCCGGCGGTGCGTTTTCGGGTGAGAGCCTGGCGGTCAACCTGTCCGGAATAACTAAACTCGAAGGGCTTTCCGGAACGTGGGACAAGGCGACTATCACTATGAGCGGTTCCACCAAGATTAACAACCTGACTCTGACGTCCGGCTCTTGCCATATCACGTGCAGTGGAGTTGCTGAGATAGGCGGCCTTTCCTCGATAAATTCGGATAAGGTAGTCTTGTCCCTGTCTGGTACGTCCAAGATCAGTCTGGAGAATTTCCGTTCTGAGTCCATCAATGCGACAGCCAGCGGCGTGAGCAAGTTCAAGACGTTAGAAGTCAATGCCGGTGAACTGTGCGCAACTCTCTCCGGCACGTCATCTTTCAATTTATCCGGGGCAATCAGAAAGGTCTCTGCTGATATGCATGGCGCTTCATCTCTGTCCCTCAAAGGGACCGGAAATGAGCTGGCTGTCTCTGGCAGCGGAACTGCTGTTGTCAATGCCGAGAAATTTACGGTGAAGGATGCGTCATTGAATCTGTCAGGGGTGTCCAGGGCCTCCGTCACTGTTACCGAAAAGCTTGAGACCGAGACATCCGGGAACTCCCACATAGATTACTACGGCCGCCCGAAGTCCGTAATCAACAAATCAAGTAACGTGGTAAGTCATTGATTTAGTTTACATATATTGAGGCTCAATGCATCTGTTGAGCGTTTCTGCCCGCCGCATCTGGAGTGATTCCATATGCGGCGGTCTGCTTCTCACACGCGGTACAAAATGCTGCACTCGTAAAAGTAGACACGGAGGGGTAGAAAAAGATTGAATGAGTTATC